>Ga0351874_1008_pt1 | contig 52283 bp, 53 predicted proteins | sample BONcelFGM3001C13_FD_206790 | JGI IMG/M metagenome (GOLD analysis project Ga0351874, IMG submission 206790) | Enriched cells from coal bed in the Powder River Basin, Montana, United States - BONCAT cells FGM rep3 HSBNCT.FGM.300.1.C13 ...
TCCACAAATTGTCCGGGTTTATGTCCGAGTTCCAGACCCGATTCCAGTTTCAGGCGGAAATATTTTTCTGTGGCGGTAAGGATTTTGGTGTTTTCTATCTTCGCCATCACTGGCGCATAAAGCGATCTTTCGTTCATTGCGCTGGCCATACCCTTTAGCCTCCACTGTTTTGTATTCAAATTACTTGCAAAGCTCGTTTATTATTTTCACAGGATCTGTGATGTCAGGCAGACATGCCGAGGAACAGCGTCCGCAGCCTACGCAGGCCAGCTCGCCGCCAAGTTTTTCGGGAACATAAACGGTTTTGCGGAATATGCGGTGACGAAAGCGGTCGGCGCGATGTTCCCGGAAATTCTCGTCGCCTGCCACTCTCGCAAACGGTTCTAGCAAACAGCCGTCCCATCTGCGGAAGCGCTGGCCGTTTTTGAGATCAAGTTCAAAATTATCTTTCACGTCGAAACAATAGCAGGTGGGGCAGACTATATTGCAAGAACCGCAGCTGTAGCATTTATCTGCCTGCCTTTCCCAGATTGCGTTATCGTAGGTTTTTTTTATGGCACTTGGCATGTCCTTTGCGGCACAGTTTATTTTCCTGTCTGTTTTACAGAGATCTTTCAACAAAGCTCTCGTCCGAGCTCGCGCCTTTAGTTCCGCATCGGAGGCTTTATTGGCCTTTGCATATTTGGATAAAATGGCTTCGCCCCGGTCCGTGCCTACCTCCACGACATAGGCACTGCCGATATCGGTGAGGAGCAGATCGTAGCCTTTATCAACTGCAAAGGCATCCATGGAGGACCAGAAAGACCAGTCCGATGCCCGGGTAGGCTCAAGGGCTATTATCGTGGCGGCATTTCTGCGGGCGGCATAGTGTTGATCGACATTGTTTTCGGCCCAGATGAAATCCATCTGATTGAGCGCTTTTAGATCATAGGTGTGAATACCAAGGAGAACAAAGGGTTCAGGATGAAACGATGGCCTGACCTCGGTTTTTGCACCTAGAGTGAAATCGAACAATTTCTCCTGGGGCGGCTGAAAAAATGTTCTCGGCGAGCGAAGGGTTACATCGTAATCCATCACTATTTCATTCGCCGACGATATCTTTTCAAATTCGAATCTGTTTTCTTTACGCGCAACGCCTATGACCCTTTCGAAATTTACGAGATTTTTCGTGAAATCATAAAAGGCTTCTTTGGGAAGCGTCTTGGCGGTCATTTCAGGCTCTCCTTCGGTTGGACATCAAAATAAAGCGGGTGCATGTTATTTTTAAAACAGGTGTCAATGCAAGCCATTTTAGGCATTTGCAAGATTTAAAAAGATAGATTATAAGTCCCCGCAGGTAAATTGATATATCTAATGTTTCACGCAGGGGCTTTTCATGGCTACTTCTTTTGTATGGGATGAGATCTACACCTACCACGAGATGGGCTATCTGCATCCGGAATCTCCAAGACGGCTTCTGGCCATCAAGGAGCTTTTAGACGGTGATGGAGTTGGGTGCGAGCTTTCACGGTTGGAGGCTAGAGATGCGACCTTTGAAGAGCTTACGCTAATCCACGATGAGAACCACGTAAAAAGAATCGAAGGCACCGACGGAATGGACATAGTCCATCTAGATCCCGACACCAGCACCAATCGCTTTACGTGGAAGGCCGCTGTGAAAGCTGTAGGCGGTGGCATCGTATGCACCGACGCCGTTTTTGAGGGAAAAAGCAAAAACTCTTTCGCGTTTTTACGCCCCCCCGGTCATCATGCCGAAAAAAGATATGCCAAGGGCTTTTGCATCTTCAATAATATAGCAATAGCTGCGGAGCATCTCATAAAAAATAGGGGCGTCGGCAGGGTAGGCATAATCGATTTCGACGTTCATCACGGAAACGGCACGCAAAATTCCTTCTACGCAAGAAATGACGTATTCTTCACCTCCACCCATCGTTATCCCTTTTTTCCCGGCAGCGGGGCTGCCGAAGAGAAAGGTAGTGGAGCCGGGCTGGGGTTCACCTTCAACATACCCCTGGAAAGCGGCGCTGATGATGACGACTTTTTGCGCGCTTATGACAAGGTGTTTTCCAGACTCGACAAATTCAAACCCGAGATCATCCTCGTTTCTGCAGGCTACGACGCCCATCAAGGCGATCCTCTAGGCGGCATGAAAGTGACCGATGAGGGATATGAAAAACTCATGACTATGATAATTGATTTTGCCGGTTCGGTATGCGATGGGAAAATAGTTATGTTTTTAGAGGGTGGCTACGACTTAAAGGCTCTTAGAAATTCCATAGAGAAACAACTGGAGGTTATGGCAACTGCCTGAATGTAAAATTCACAACATATCCAACATAAATTTCAAAGGAGATACTACATGAAGAAAATCTTGATGTTAGCTTTATTGGTAACGATAGCCGGTTCGTACGGATGCAAGTCCAAGGATGCTAATTTGACCACATCCCCTGAGAATACCGTTCCGGCAGAAAATGCAGCTAAAGACGCCCAGAAAGGGGAAGAAAACATGGAAGCGATAAAAATTGAAGAGCCGAAAACAGTTACAATAGATGTGAACAAGAAGTATCATGCGGTCATCCGCACGAGCAAGGGGGACATAACGGCGGAACTCCATGCCCAGGATGCGCCTTTATCGGTTACAAATTTCAAATATCTCGCCGACAAGAGTTTTTATAACGGACAGACTTTTCACAGATACGTTCCCGGTTTCGTTATTCAGGGCGGTGATCCCACAGGGACCGGCGCTGGCGGTCCGGGTTACACATTGCCTGCAGAAATAGGCAAAAAACATCTTCGCGGCGCGCTTGCGTGGGCAAGACAGGGCGACGAGGTAAACCCCGAGAGAAGATCGAGCGGCTCGCAATTTTACATAACCCTCGAAGAGACGCCTTTTCTCGACGGAGGATACACGGTCTTTGGTCAGGTTACCGATGGCATGAGCGTCGTGGAGAGCCTTCGCGCCGATGATGTGATAACATCAGTCGAGGTCCACCAACAATAACGAAGAAACCTTGATCAAGTAAACTTTTCAATAACATCTGCGGAATCTGGAAACTGCCGGAGCAATTCCTCCCTCTTTCCCATTTCAAAATCCTCAAAATCAAACCCGGGTGCTACGGTGCAACCTACAAAAGAAAATCTGGCTCCTTTATTTGGAGATGCTCCAAACCAGTATCCCCTTGGAACAACATGCTGAACTTTATGCCCGTTCTTTACATCCTGACCCAAGATAATCTTCTCAACCTTGCCTTCGGGCGAAATTTGAACGAGCGTCAGCGGGCCACCAAGATAAAAATGCCATACTTCATCGGATTTAATTCTATGCAGATGAGATTTACTCCCTTCTGGCAATAGAAAATAAATGGCCGTTGAAAAGTTGCGATCGCCTCCAAATCTTTCCGGCAAAGCTGTTCTTACAACTGTTTCGCTGGCACGATAGGTCTCTTTAAAATAACCGCCTTCGGGATGGGGCTGAAGACCGTACAATTCAATCAAGTCTTTCAGGTTCACCGATGTCATCTTCCCTCCGCTCCTGATTTTTTCACCGATTTTCATAAAGGCTATCGAAGAAAAATGGCTCGCCAAATACGACTCGCAGGGCAACTACACCGTTAATATAACAACCCAATCAAGTGCTTTTTGGATAAATCTCAAGTTTTTCAAACTGGAAAGCCATGGGTTTAAAAACCTCTATTTTCTATCAACTATTTTCCATTTTCTCGACTTTTCGCCCTTGTCAACAGCAAGAAACCCCAGAAAATAGGAAAATGGAAAATGGAAAATGGAAAATGGAGGACGACTTTTCTGGCGAAAAGTCGTTGCGCGCCCATCCTTCAGGACGTCGAACCTGTCTGCCAATCGTTCGCTGTGCGCGTAAGTAGCAAGACTAAAAGCAGAAATCCGAACGGAGGTCAATCGTGATCTCCTTTCAATTCCCGTCAGTTCAGGCCTTTTGCCGCGCTTTATCCCCGATCTCAAGGGCTCACCCCGCAAAATTCGGCGCATCAACGGTTTCCGGCAAGCGTTCGGGAGAGTGTTTCGCGAAGGATTCGTCTGTTCCTTCCGCAAATCCTTTCCGAAACCCTTCGGGGAATCCTTTCGGCAATCCTTCCCTTCGAGTTTCCGGATCGGGTCATCGGTCCAGTTATCGGCAATCCCGTATTCACGGGCATGACGATTACGTTCGGTTCGCTGTTCGCCGGCATCGGCGGTTTCGACTTGGGGCTCGAGAGGGCCGGAATGAAATGCCTGTGGCAGGTGGAGATCAATGACTATGCAACCGGAATTCTCAAAAGACACTGGCCGCACGTCACCCGCCACCACGAGGTCAGAGATTGCGGCCGACACAACCTCGAACCCGTCGACCTCGTCTGCGGAGGCTTCCCGTGCCAACCCCACAGCTTCGCCGGAATGCGCAAAGGCTCCGACGACGAGCGGGACCTTTGGGGAGAATTCGCCCGAATTATTCGCGAGCTTGAGCCCCGATGGGTGCTGGCTGAAAACGTCCCAGGGATCCTTTCAACTGAATCTGGACGGTACTTCGGACGCGTTCTCAGGGAGCTGGCCGCGCTCGGGTACGATGTCGAGTGGGAATGCTTACCGGCGTCGGCCGTGGGCGCTCCCCATAAGCGGGAACGGATCTGGATCTTCGCGACCAAGAGAATGGTACCCGACGCCGATCGTTTCGGATGCCAAGGGGGCTTCTACCGAGAGGTTCAAAGGCTCGCCGAAGTGTCGTGGCAATCTGCGGGAGGTGCTGCGCAATGGGCCGACGGATGGCCTGTATCCGCACCCAGGATTTGTGGAGTGGCTGATGGGATTCCCAACCGGATTCACCGTCTTACCTGCCTGGGAAACGCGGTCGTTCCGCAGCTCGTCGAAGTCATCGGAAAGGCGATCATGAAAGAGGCAAACCATGAATGTTGATTTGAACACGGATCTGATTCTCGAAAGAAAACAGCTGTCGGAGCTCGACCCCGCCCCTTACAACCCGAGGCAGATCACAGACAAGCAGATGGAGCGGCTCAAGAATTCCATCACGGAATTCTCGCTGGTCGAGCCGATTATCTGGAACCGTCAGACCGGTAATATCGTCGGCGGGCATCAGCGCTACAAGGTTCTCCAATCCCTCGGCATCCAGAGCACGCAGGTCGTCGTCGTGGATATTCCCCTCTCCAAGGAGAAGGCCCTCAATCTGGCGTTGAACCGGATCCATGGCGATTGGGATCTCGAAATGTTGCGCGACGTAATCATCGATATCGACACCGGCGAATTCCCGATTGAGCTGACAGGTTTCGATTACGACGAACTCAAGGACCTTATTGATTATGACAGGCAAACGATCCTGACCGATGCCGAGGACGACGCTGTTCCGGAGCCACCGGAAAAGGCGATCACCGAGCTGGGTGATACGTGGGTTCTGGGAAGTCACCGTCTTTACTGCGGCGACAGCACGGACGAAGGATTACTGAAAGCCTTTCTGGAAGGTGAGCCGGTGGACATGATTTTCACCGACCCGCCGTACAACGTGAACTACGAGGACAGCTTCGGCAGAAAGATTCTGGGCGACAACCAGAAAGACTTCCGGGGATTCCTCGCGAAGGTTTACCGAAACTGTTTCACCAGCGCTCGCGACAATACTGCCGCCTATGTTTGTTATGCCGAAATCAACGTGCTGGATTTTCTCACCTGTGCCATGGACGCCGGTTGGGATTATCGCAATACGCTGATCTGGCTGAAGGACGTGCAGGCGATGAATTTTGGCCACTACACCTGGAAGTACGAACCGATTCTCTACATCGCCAAAGGGCATCCGGAATTTTTCGGCCCCAAGAACCATCCCAACGTCTTCGAATTTCCGTCTTTCAATTCCTTCGCGGGTCGCAAAGATGACAAGGGAGGAAAACAGGCGCGCGCGCTTCATCCCAACCAGAAGCCGGTCGAGCTGATCGTGAGGACGACCGAAAATTCCTCGAAGAGAGACGGCATTGTGCTGGATCTATTCGGCGGCTCCGGCTCCACACTGATCGCCTGCGAGAAGACAGGCCGCAGGGCGCGGCTTGTAGAACTGGATCCGATTTATTGCGATGTCATCGTCACCCGCTGGGAAAACTACACGGGAAAGAAAGCGGAGCGTGTTCATGCCGAAAAGAAATGACCCCAAACCCGAAGCGCCGAAGATCGGCATACTGAGCGAGGACATCATTCGCAGGTTTGAGGACGCCTTTTCGCTCGGCTGTAGCGACGCCGAGGCCTGTTGCTTCGCTGGGGTCACCCTGCAGGTCTTTCAGGAGCATCTAAAAGCCGACCCTGCCTTCAAAGATCGCCGTGAAATTCTCAAACAACGCCCCCAGCTTTTGGCCCGTCAGACGATCTTCAAAGCCCTGAAAGAGGACCCCCAGATCGCCCTGGAGTATCTGGATCGGGTCAGTGGCCGCTAATAGATTAAAACAAGACATTGTTTGACTTTAACGAACAATCGTTGTATTATATCTACAGTAAGTGGATAATTAAACGCATTCGTTCGCTATATGGAAACAATGTCTGAACATAATATAATACATACAGGGGCCGGTGTCGAGCTCGTTCGAAGGCTGGCGGCCGCAGGGCAGCGTATCTTTACCACGGCCAAGGCGCGCGAATTTGGCCCCGAAGTGGGGCTTTCCGAAGGCTATGTCCGGCAGGCCCTGTACCATCTGGCCAAGTCGGGCTGGGTGGTTCGCCTGCACAACGGGCTTTATGCCATTTCCTCGTCGGTCCCCGGGGTCACCCCGGCCCATGAGTTCGAAATCGCCATGGCCCTGGTCGAGCCCGCCGCGATCTCCCATTGGTCGGCGATGCATCACCACGGGCTGACCGAACAGGCCCCCAGAACGGTGTTCGTCCTGACGACGGCAGGTGCCTCGGTTCCAACCACGCGCGCGAAGGGCGACTATCGGATCGGAGACACGGCCTATCGTTTCATCAAGATCCGGCCCGAACGATTCTTCGGGACGGAAAAGATATGGATCGGCGAGAGCCGCGTGACCATCACCGATCTCGAACGCACGCTCATCGATGGTCTCACCATGCCGGAATACTGCGGCGACTTTTCCGAGGTGCTTCATGCCTTCGAGATCGCATCCGAAAAAATCAATCTGGAGCGCATCATCGACTACGCATTGAAGCTGGACGCCGCAACGGCCAAGCGCCTCGGCTGGGTTCTGGAAAAGCAAGTCATGGAAATCGATCGTCTTGCCCCGCTCGTGAATGTCCCTATCAAGGGCTATCGGATATTGGATCCGACCGGTCCCCGCAAGGGACCATGTAACCGATATTGGATGATTCAGGAGAATCTTCCTGGAAAGGTAAACGCATGAAACCGCTACACACGCGTCTGCAGGAAGCCAGAAAGAGACTAAAGATTCCATGGGAGGTTCTGGAACGCGACTATCTGCTCTCATGGGTGCTGGCAGGGTTGGCCCGGACCGATATCCTTCGCGACACGCTCGTATTCAAAGGCGGCACCTGTCTCAAAAAATGCTACTTTGGCGACTACCGGTTTTCGGAGGATCTGGATTTTTCGGGCGTCGGGGACGTTCCGAAAGGTGACGCGATGGAGGCGGCCGTCCGTCAGGCATGTGAAACCGCGAAAAAGCTCCTCGATGAATACGCTCCCGTCGAAATAGCAAGCGAGCGCTACACCGAGAAGGAACCCCACCCGGGCGGACAAGAGGCCTTCTCTATTCGCGCCCGCTTCCCGTGGCATCGGGATCTGCACACGCGAGTCATCATCGAAACGGCTGTCGACGAAAAGGTTCTGAAACCGGCCGAACGGAAAAGGGTCATCCATGAATATGGTGAACCTTTCGATACCGAAGTTCAAACATATGCCTTGGAAGAAATTGTCGCCGAGAAATTGCGCGCCATCCTGCAACACATGGAAAAACTCGAGTCGCGTGGCTGGGGACGATCAAGGGCGCGGGACTACTACGATCTCTGGCGCGTGCTCCGCGCCTACAAGGACCGCTTGGACTTCGGAGGGTTCGGTGATTTCCTTCGGGCCAAATGCGCATTGAAGAACGTGAGTTTCACGGACGAAGGTGATTTTTTTAAGGAGAACATGCTGAAGCACGTCGAGAAGACTTGGGAGCAATGGTTGGGGCCGCTGGTTCCGGATCTTCCGCCCTTTCAAACCGTGATCGGGGAACTGCGCCCAGAGATAAAAGAACTGCTCCAGAAATAATCATTCCATCCGAAGCGTTGCCTTATTTCTCAAGCAGGCGCTCCTTCGCTTTGTCGAATCCGATCCAGCGACCGTTTTCATCCATTCCCCGGGCGGCCAGGTGGTTGATGGCGATCTGATTCAGATCCACCTCGCCACGTGCGACCTTGCAAAGCGTCGCGGTATCCATGCACTGGATGTGGCCGAATTCATCGGCGTCGTATTCGATTTTTTCCACTTTTTTGTTCGTCGTTTTCATGGCCACAGTACACCGGCTTACGCGAAACATAGCAAGTCGATAAGGACCGTCATCCGTGAATCGCGGGGCTGTAACCGGCCGATATTCCCCCTCAATACGGCTCCATCAGAAAACTTTCATTTTCAGATCCGAAAACGCGCACATTCCGGCCGATCACGTAATCACCCGCATGAAACCGAAATTCATCAAGGAACGGATGGTCGTGAACGGCAAGGTGTACTTCCCTCGCAAGAACGCGGTCGAAGGGCTGGCCACCTACGCATCCCCTGAAGAAATTGATCCAAACGCTCTCCCTGTCGGTCGCATATCGGTTGATACCGTCGGCTTCGGCGAGCTCCTGCGGGATCTGATTTCCGAGATGCGCTCGGTCGGTGCGGCCTATCCCTTGGAATATCTGGAAGCGATGCAGAATCTGAGCCTCGTCAATCCCGACGTGGCCCAGATGATCGACAATATCGTGCAACTGGGAAACACCGGACACAAGGTGATGGTCGAAAGTGATAGCGAACAGGTCAGGGATGACGCGATCGAAGAATTGAACCGTTTCAACATGACGGTCTTCGGGCGTTTCGGAGGGATCGACGGATTTGTGAACTCGGCTCTCGCCCAGATCGGCCGCGGCGGAGCTATCAGCGTCGAGTGGGTCGTGAACGAGGACCTGACGGGTATCGACAAAATGGTGTTCGTGCCTCTCAAGGAGATTCGGTTTCTTTATGATCCGGACTCCGGCGAATACGCCCCGCATCAGAAAACCTGCGACCTGACCAAGGGCGACCAGGGGCTCATCGCGCTGAACACCGCGACATATCAGTATTGCGCGATGCAGACGCTCGATAATTCGCCTTATGCCGTACCGCCGATACTCTCGGCCCTTGAGTCGATCACGATCCAGCGGGACATCGTCAAGAACCTGCGCTTCATCGCGAAAAAGATGGGTCTTCTCGGTTTTGTGAATTTTCTGATCCGCGCCCCGAAGCAGTCGCCCGGTGAGAAGACCGAAGAGTACATCGCGCGTTGCCAGCAATTCCTGGATCAACAGGCCCAGCGCCTCAAACACAATTATCGTGACGGCATCGCGGTTGGCTTCATGGATTCCTTCACAGTGGAGCATCACTCCATCACGGGTGACGCCGCCGGTGCGAAGGATCTCTTCGAGATGAACGAGCAACAGGTCTTTTCCGGACTCAAGGCGGATCCCGCGTTGCACGGCAGAACCTATTCAACAACCGAGACCTACGCCGGCGTCGTGTACGAAAAGATGCTCTCCATCATCACGAACTACCAGCGCACCGTCCGTTCGGTTCTGGAATACGGCTACAAGCTCCACCTGAGCCTTCGCGGAATCGATTACCAAAGTCTCTGGATCGAATTCGAACCGTCGAAGTCTCTCTCGGCACAGCGCGACGAGACCACCTACGCGACCAGACTGGCCAATCTGAAGATCCTCTATGATCAGGGGATCATCGACCAGAACCAGTTCGCCCAGGAGGCCGGATACGATCGGCCAGCTGAAGAGGGTCCGCGCAACCCCTTGATCATCCCACCGGCGGATACGGGTGAATCTGCGCAATCGAAAACGGTATTCGAACTCATCTTTGACAAGCCATCCGGATCCTATCGTGTGCCAGAGCGCCGTCGTTATATCGCAAGCGACGTTGACGATGACGAATCGTCGGCCATCGATATGCAGGTAATCTACAAGCGCTGCATTGAGGAGCTGGATAAACATTTCCCGTCCTGTTGTCCGAGAAAGGAATCATTCGAACTCAACCATGCGCAAGAGCAGGTAGATCGCTTCCAGAGGGAATATTTCGCGGCGGTCTATCCCGTCTTGAGAAAATCGCGAAACAAGACGCTCAAGCAGGTCAAAGCCTTCTTCGACGATTTTGATTTCGAGACCGGCGACAGTGATTTGTTCGCCAATGGGGTATTGGAAACCATGGGTCTGTTTTTTGCCCAATCTCTGGAAAACTCCGTTCTCGAAAAAAGGACCTCCTCGAACATCGCGCTGATCTATTCCTACTTCCGCCTCGAAGACGCCGAACCCTTCGGCGGCACGATCCCGATCAAGCCGTCGTTCAACCTCATCGACAAAAAGGCGATCAACTTCCTGAAGAACTCGGACGATTTCTATTTCGGCCGCTACCTCACCAACCCGCAGACGAAGAAGGATCTGAAAAACTGGCTGGTGGACGAATACCTGAAATCGGGACGCAACCTCCGCGACTCCGGCGAACTCACGAAGTTCAAAAACCGTTTCGGCGATCGCGTGGCCCAGGAGGATTACAAGATCCTGCGTGTCGTCGAGACCTCGACCAACCGCTCGCGCAATTGGGGCAACATCTTTCTGGCGGAACAGGCCAAGGCCGCCTCCATCGAAATCACGGGGCCACTCGATAACGTGACCTGTCCGTGGTGCCAAAGCATGACCGGCAAGAAATTCAGGGTCGATCCGGTGGTCCAGCATGTCCGGGACGTGCTGGATCAGGACCCTGATAATCTCCCGACTCTCAACCCTTTCCTGCCGGGGCGTATTCATCCGGCGGTGGTCGACGCGCTGGATGAAAACCAGCTGCTGTCACAAGGGATCGCACTGCCGCCGTATCATCCCCATTGCCGGCACGGATATGTGGTGGATCGTTTCCGATGACTCCCATGAACGAACCGGAAGAAAAAATCTTTTTCGGGATCACGAAAGTGACCGGGAGTTTACGCTCGAAGCATAGATATCGGAAGAAGGATCTCTATGCTCACGAACAAACAGATCAGTCTGGCGAAGACGAACTGGAAGAACGGCAAACCCCTGGGCTTGTCTATGACTTTCGTGGGATCTATCCGACCAAACGATCAGATCCCTCAAAACGAAAATCCACTTCCGAAAAAACCGATCGAAATGATCGCCGCTGAAAAACAGGCTCCGGAAAACGGCGAACCTGCCGCGGCCCCGGCCGACACCGTCGATCCGACTGAAGAGGATTTCGTATTCGCCACCTTCCGTGCGCTCTCCGCCACGATATTGGCCGACCGGCCGATTGATTTCACCGACGAGAAGATGCTCAAGACGGCCGTCACCAAATTGAACGGCCAGACCGTTTTCAAGGATCACAACACCAGCGTCAATAACTGGGTCGGTCGCGTGGAATCCTCCCATTGGGACGACACCACCCCGGGAATTCCCTCCGGCATCAACGCCATCCTGAAACTGGACGCCGTCAAAGACCCGATGACGGTTCGCGGAGTCCTGCAAGGGGCCATTCATTCCGCCAGCGTTACCGTCAGCTTCGAATGGAAACCAAGCCATCCCGATCTCATGGAGAGCGGGACCTTTTTCGACCGCCTCGGGGAAGATATCGACGATCAGACGGTCCGGATCGTCGTCACCAAGATCGATAAATTCTGGGAGATCTCTCTTGTCTGGCAGGGAGCTGACGAGTTCGCCAAGCAGATCGGCGAGGACGGTCATCCCGTCCAGCAATCACAACATCTTCAAATGATCGCCGCCCAGGCGATACTTCCCGAAAAGATTATCAAGAACAATGAGGAGTCAGTCATGCATCCATTACTCAAACTGTTGAAAGACACGTTCGGCATCGAAGTCACGGAAAAGAATTTCACCGAGATTCTGAACCGGCATGTCGAAACGATATCCGAAGAGGCTTTGAAGAAAGCCCAACAGGAGATCAATGATCTCAAATCAAAGGTCGATCAGGATCGTCTCCGTATCGCGGAGTTCGATACCAAGATCCGCGATCTGGAACCGCAGGCCATTCTCGGCAAACAATATCTCGAAGACGAGCGCAAGGAAACGATCCGCCTCTATCGCGTCGCCAAGGGCGATGCCGTGAGTGACGCTATCCTCAAGACACTGGAAAAAGCAGAACTCGATATCGCGCAGGCCTTCAAGAAGGAATTCCAAAAAGAAGTCGAAGAGAAATTTCCGAATCGGTGCGCCCAATGCGGCGGCACCGACATCCGTCGTCAGAGCTCGCAGATGCCGCAGGACAAAGACCGGCAGAACCAAGGCCCCTTGTCTCGCAAGGCAATGGAGCACGTGAAGGAGATTCACGCCATTTAACAGGCAAAGGAGACTATCATGACCATCGTCAAAGAAGAACTGGCCGGAATACTCACGTTATCCTTCGGGGTGGACCCGTTGTTCGTGGGAACGCTGGCCCCGCAAACTCCCGTGAAACTGAGCGCCGTCGACCAAGTGGCCCCGTATGTGGGACCAGGACAGCCCGATTTCGTGGCTTGTCTGGGTTACGTGATCATTCGTAACAACAAACCCAACAACGACAACCGCGTCGTCGTCGCCACCAAGGGACGGGCCGTCATCACCATGACATCCGGTGAAGCGATCGTTGCTGGCAAACCAGTCACGATGAACAGCGTCGGCAAAGTGGTGCTGGCCTCGTACCGTGAGCCGCAAGCCGGTTTCAGAGTCATGGATTTTATGTGGAATGGCGGAGAGACCATCACAGTCGAAGGCAATACCATCATCGAAGGCGTGCATTTCTTTCCCGGGCCGACGGTTCAAATGACCGCCGATCAGATCGCCAACGCCATCCGGATGCATATGCCGAATTTCGATGCCCAAACGAACGGAACCGACAGGGTTTTCATCCGCCGCCGAAACAACGGACCGACCTTCAACAACACCAATATTCCGATTTCGACGAGCGATGACGGAGCCGACATCGTCGTGGATCCGTTACTGGCCCACGACGGCGACATGTCGATTTTCGATCCTTACGGGATCGCGCTGACGGATTGCTCAGGACCCGATGCCCCCATCGACATCCTGGTGCGCTGAAACGAAAACTACGAGGAGAAACATATGGAATTCGGACTCAAAGGCAAAATCAGACAGACCTACGAAGAAATGCAGAAGATTCGTGCGGGCAACGTGCCCGGTCCCGCCGCCCTGGGTGGCAAACGGGACGTGAGCCTCATCGAATACTTGAGCGCTCAATACCCCGCCGGTTGCGACAAAGACGGCATCTTCGACGTGAACCATCTCTACTACGAGCTGGGGATCAATCCGAACAAGATGACGGTCAGCCAGCTGATCGATCTCGATCAGGATAGTCGCTGGCTGGTGCCGGAGATCTTCCGTGACGCCATCCGCAAGGGCATCCGCACGTCGCCTTTCTACAACAGATTGGTGGCGGTCAGCGAATCGGTAGGCCAGCCCCAGGTCAACATGCCATTTTTGGAGCTTTCCGATGCCCAGCCCAAGGATACGTCCGAGGGTGAGACCATCTCCAAGGGGAGCATCTCCTACGGCAACAAGACAACCGAGATTTTCAAGCAAGCGATCGGCGTCAGCATTTCCTACGAGGCGATCCAGTACACGTCGATCAACCTTCTTACTATTTTCATTCAAGACGTCGGCGTCAAGCTAGGTCACAAACTCAACAACGAGGCCGTGGATGTTCTCATCAACGGCGATCAGCCCAGCGGAAGCGAGGCCGCCGCCACCATCGGCGTATCAAGCATCGTTCCTCCCGGGATCACCTATCGCGATCTCGTGTACGCATGGATCCGTGCGAGCCGTCTCGGACGTCGGTACGACCATATCGTGACGAGCGAAAGAGGCGCGAACCGCCTGCTCAATCTCGACGAGTTCAAACAAAAACAGGCCGGAGCGCCCATCTCATCGATGGTGCTCAACGAGACGCTCCCGAGCCAGAGTCAGGTTTTCGTCAGCGGAAGGCTGACGCAGAATCAATACATCCTGCTCGACCCGCGTTTCGCGCTGGTCCAGCTGACGTCGGCCCCGCTCAACGTCGAGGGCGACAAGATCATCAGCAAGCAGATCCAGGAGGCCTATGCTTCTATCACCACCGGATTCGGGGTTATTTTCCGCGATGCCCGCGTGATCGTCGACGATTCGCTTGATGTCACGCTCAACGATTTCCCGACATGGATGGAGCCCACGATCTGATGAAACGAAAAGAGGAATGAATCATGTCCACGAAATATCTCAAATGCCGCAATGCCGTCATGACCTACATGGACCCCGAGAGTCACTTCAAGGTGCCTCGGGGCCGCATCGTTTCCTATGAAGGAAGTCTGACCCGCACCATGCAGAAATGGATCCGTCGGGGCGGACTCGTGGTCGTGGACGAAGCGCAGTATCTCGCGCAAAGCCATGCCGATCCGTCTATAAAGACGGAGACGGTGAACACGCCGCAGGCCGAACCGGTTCCCGAAACGAAGGAAGCTCCGATTACGCCAACACCGGATCCCGTTCCCATTGAGGACAAACCGGAAGCGGCCGATGAATCAGAAGCCAAATCGAAGAAGGCCAAGAAGAAATCCGGAGGCAGCGCATGACACTGGCCTTCGGATCCATGCACCGCCTCAACCGGATACTCCTCAAGACGAAGGACATCCTCGGGGACGGTGATGCCATGCTGACCGACGAGAACAAGAACGCCTCGCTTCAGTACGCCGCGAGTTTTTATGGACTCTACGGAGGTGACGGTTCGGAGGCCACGTATGCCGACAGATCCGACCTGACCATCCTGCAATCGGAACTCATCGCAACGTCCTCCGCCATCGAACTCATCCACACGGCGATTTCCTACTACAAGGACGATGTGATCGAAGCCACGGCCGGTCCGGCCGATGCGAAGTTCCGCATCGATAAGCTCGCGTGGCTCAAGACGCTTCTCGAGGAATTGGAAAACAAGCTAGCCGGAATTAAATCCCAGCTCGGCTACGCCGAAATGGAGCTGTCCGGGCCACCGGCATTATTGAAAAAGGTGCGGGCGTGCGAAGACCCTCCCGGGGATGTCTGCGCCTGCGAATCAAGGATATGAACCATGAGCGATCTGCTTTCGAACCAACAGGTCAGCCAAATCCGCAAGGTCTTCCACGACCTGAGCGACACATTCGCTTTTCCGGTGATCGTTCGCCGGACGTCATTCGCCAACGGGGCCTTCCGCAGCGCACCCGCGACACAGGATTTTCCCTTCAACGCCATTCGTGAATTCGCCTCAGAAGGAGAGAGCGATCAATTCCGCAACGACCTCGGCCCCGATATTACCCACGAAAGAAATCTCTATCTCAACTGGGACGATGTCGAAGCGGCCGGTCTGACTGACGCCGACAACAAGGTTCTGCTGGATCACAACGACGTCGTGGTCATGGAAAACGAGACCTACGACATCGTCTCGTTCGGTGGTGTGGCCGAAATGACCAAGAAACCGTCATTCGTTTACCTGCGGATCAAAAGACGTTTGGCCGACGGAGGTGCGCCATGAGCGACATGAACGGTCCATGGAAAGATCTGGAAAACGATCTCAACGGTTTCGGCCTGAAGCTGACATCGCGTCTTCAGCTGGCCACTCTCCAGAATGCCGAAACGGTCCGCAAGGTATTGGTGAAGCATCTGCAGAATCAGGATCTGTCTTGGAAGCCGCTGGATCCCGATTATCTCGCATCCAAAAAGAAACGGGGTTTGAGCACGGCGACCCTTATCGCCACGTCACAGCTGATGCAGTCGATCACGACCGAATTGTCGGGCGACCGTTTGTCGGCGTTCGTGGGGGTCTTAAGGATCGGTAAACGCAGGGACGGAGAACCGCCCGTGTTGATCGCCGAGATTCACGAGTTCGGAAGTCACGCGCGGAATATTACGGCACGGCCGCTTTTCCGACCGACTTTCAAGGAAGTGATGCCCAACGTCGAGAACGGCTACAAAAAAGCCGTGCGCGAAGTGTTGGAAGCAACGGGACATTGAACTATGAGCGCCACCATTCTCAATAGTATCGCGAAACTGCACCAGGCCGTCTACGACCGGATGGCCTCCGTCACGTCAATCCCGGGACTCGAATTCCTGGGATTCGACGACGGCAAAAACCGACCGACGCTTCCAAAGAAAGCCGTGCAGATATCATTCGCCGGATACGAGGTCGATCGCGGTCGTGTCACTCCCGACGTGATTACGCCCTCGGGTACCGCGGTAACCCTCACCTACGACGGTGAACCGGTCACGCTGAATCCCGAATTTACCATCCGAAAACCCATCCCTCTCGATCTTTATTATGAGATCGACGCCTGGTGCTACGATAGCCGGACGGCAACCGAAATCGATCTGGGGTTATTGAACCGCTTCCCCGAACGGGGCGTGCTTTCGCTCGCGATCGACGGAGAACTGTATGACTTTCCAATCGAACTCGTAGGCATCCAGAATCTGGACGATCTGACAAAGAACATCCGCGAGAGAATCTACCGTTTCAAAATCGAGGCGTGGGTCACAGGATTCCTGCCGGATCGGGACGGCAAGATCATCACGACGATCGAAAACGAAATTTTGAAGACGACACGAGGCCCTTCGGATCCGGCGGGGATATCGCTACAGCATGCCGATATCCGGCCTGATACGGGGCCTTGAAGGAGAGAGTATGGGGAAGAAAAACAGGGAAACACCGATAATCCGAAGCGAGACACCCAAATCGGCGACACGAATCCGTATCGTCAATCTGACGGGCAAGACCTTTCCGGTCCCTTATCGCGGGCCGGATGGCAAGACCGTCTTTCTGAATCTCCGATTGCAGACAGGACGCCATGGACAGGACGCGCCCGTGCTTCCGCAAAGTGCTATCGTGCCCGAAATGAAAGCGCTGGAGCGCAAGGGATTCGTCAGGATCGAAAACGTTTAAGGGAGGTAGATGATTATGCCTACAGGAGCAGCGAAAGTCACGTTCACCGAAAGGGATCTGAGTTTTTTCATACAGGCCGTCACGCAGGGACGCAATTGCGTCCAGATCACCGCGCGTCGCGGACCGGTCAATGAGGTCAAACTGATCGGATCCATGAAACAGTTTCAGGAAATCTACGGATTGCCCACCGATAGCTCCGATTCCGATATCGTCGTGCAACGCGCGTTCGATCGCGGGGCGGTACTCTACATCAACCGAGTGGTCCACTATACGGATCCGTCTGTCGCGACTTCCATCACCGCCGCCAAGGCTTCACTGACCCTCAAGGATCAGGAAGATCGGGACACCCTGAAAATTGACGCCGCCAATGAGGGGCTCTGGGGCAATACCCTCGTGATTACGATCACGGCCAACGATATCGATTCCGACAGGTTCGATCTGGCAATTGATTACCCCGAACAACCGGAATTGAGCGAGACCTATCGTTACCTCACGATGAATCAGAACGACACGGAATATTATGCCATCAAAGTGATCAACGACCAATCCAAACTCGTGAAGCTGATCGACATGGAAGCCGGAGATCCCTTCGAGAACGACAGCGTGACCGTCGGGGCCGATACCTTCGATGCCGGAGATGATTTTACGATCAACGTCGATGACATTCCCCTGATGAGCTCGTCCCTCAAGGATGCGATCAACGCGACCTCGGTTTCCGTCACTGCTACGTCTCTGAGCAACGTGGTGAGTCTTGCCGCGGCAACGCCCGGGGCGGCCGGAAACGCCATCGCTTTATCCGCTATCACCGGAGGCTCGAACATTCAGGTGTCGGCGGCGACACTGACCGGTGGCCTTGATGCCGTCGCGGCTTCGGGAACCATCACTTACGGGGTTCCCGCCGACGGAGATGTGATCACCATCGACGGCAACACCTTCACCAAGGTTTCCTTGCCGCCGGGCGCTAACGAATTCAGCGACATCACCGAATTGACGGCGTTGATTCAGGCCCTAGCGAACGTGAATGCCACGGACGACGGTTTGATTATCACCATAGCCGCGTCAAATCCCGGATCCGCAGGAAACGCGATCCCCATGACCTCGTCCAGTGTTACCGGCCTGACTCTTTCGGGACCTTCGCTATCCGGAGGGATCGACGCCGTAGCCGCCACGGGCACAGTGACGTTCAGCTCGGATCCCGTGACTGTTGACAACCCGATAGCCATCGTCCCCACGAATCTCGCGGGCGGCACCGACGGCTTGAGCGGTCTGGACGACGATGATTGGATCGGCAATCCGGCCACGCGCACGGGTTTGTACGCCTTCGACGATATCGATGATGCCTTCGGGCTTGCCTGTCCGGAAAACACTTCTCCGGCGGTGGTCGCGGCGGGCATCGCCTACTGTGAGAATCGCGAAGACATGGTCTATTATTCGGAACCTCCCGCTACTGTCGATTCCGCCGAAGAGGCGATAGACTTCCGTCTGGGACAAGGGGCATGGGTTCACGCCGCCTTCAATTCCAGCTACGGCGCGATGTATTTCGGAAGGCCTAAGATCCGGTCTCCGAAAACCAACGACATTACGGATATCAGCTTGATTGGGGATGTCTTCGGCGTCCATTCCTACAACGATGCCAAGTCGGAGGTATGGTTCGCTCCCGCGGGACTACAGCGCGGTCGGATTCCGAACACGCTGGGAATCCATTACAACGTGGGGACTCCCGGACGGTCCAGCGAAATGGACGATCTCGTCAACAACCAGATCAGCCCGATCGTCGATTTTTCAGATGAGGGAACCGTCATCTGGGGCGAGCAAACCCTTCAGAGAGCGCCGAGCGCGCTTCAATCGCTCCACATCCGAAGACTGCTCATTTATATGAGAAAGGCGCTCCTCAAGATCAATCGCATCTATCTTTTCGAACCGAACGATCCCGTCACATGGCGTCGTGTTTTCAATCTCATCAATCCATGGATGGAGGATCTGCTGAAGCGACGGGCATTCTATGAGTACCTGATCCAGTGCGATCAGGACGCCAAGGGCATCGGTGACGCCATCCTGAACACGCCCGAGAGAATCGACCGTGGCGAATTCGTCTGCAGGCTTTTCATCAAGCCGACCCGCACGCTCAAATATTTCGGCATCGAAGCGGTGATCACGAAGTCGAACGCCAACTTCAAGGAACTATTGGATATCCGACTGTGATTTTTATTCTTCGAATTGGATGGACCAGCTATTTTTGAAATCTTCGACAGGGACTATCGTTGAGATGTCTTTCAAGGATCCTACGTCAAGGATGAAAGGATCCGGCAAATCGGGTGCATCGAAAACATAGCGATACTCTCTCTCGTGGGAGAACTCGTTCGTTTTGACAAAGCCTGAGATCTGTCGAGGAACGGTTCCATGAAAAGCCGCATCGACATATCGTACCAGATCCCCTCTAAGACCGATGTTTTTTGCCTTGCAGGCTTTTCCAAGGCGCTCGTTGAATTCTATCCCGCTGGTGATTACCCAGACATGCTTGTTCTTATAGCCGTTTTCCATCTTTGTCGTGACTTGAAGATATGATTTGAAATCCTCCATTTCTTGTTCGGTGAATTTGCGATTGGTCCATTCGCCTGTGTGAATGGCGTACATGCAAAAAGCCGGTTTTTTGAGATTCAGACTGACCGGAACCTGACCGACCAATCCGTTATCCGCGTTAATGATCACAGGAGGTTGGTTTTTCGGAGTGAAATGAATGGAGATGTTTTTCGCCTGATAAAATCCTGCCAAGCCTTCATGCTGGTCATAAAACACCTTACCCCTGTTTTCTTCGGCCTTGTAGTATTCGAGGTGTCGACAATATATCTTCCCCTCTGCAAGTAGTTTAAGGTTCCTTTCTTCGCCGAATTTTATCAGGCAAAGCAGCTTTGTCTCCAGCGGCTGAAGCAAATCATTTTCGGTCAATGGAAGTGGTGTCATTGTCCGAGCAATAGCCCTTTTCAGATCACAAATAAAGGCAAGTTTTCCCCGATCCCGTAATCGGTTGTGGAGGTGCCAATATGCCCACAGCCACACCCGTCAATCCGCGCAAGAAATTCCCATGGACCGTCGAGTTCGAAGGTCTGGAACCGGCCCTTGTCCAGCAAGTCACCATTCCCGGTCTGTCCGTCGAGGTTGCCGAGCATGGCTCGAGCAACATCCTCGTAAAGACCGGCGGCATGGTGAAGGTCGGCGACATCGAACTCAAGAAGCTCATGTTCATGGATAAGAACGAGAACTGGGCCTACGAATGGTTCAAGCAGGTCAGCGATCCCGAGAACGGCACCATGGGCGTCCCTTCCGAATACAAGCGCAACGGCTACATCATCTTCCATGATACCGATCTCGAAACCGTGCTGGAGAAGTGGCAGGTCATCGGCTGTTTCCCGAAACAGATCGAGAAGGACGAGCTCGACAAGAAATCGAGTGACGACATCATCGAAAAGGTCGTCCTGTCCTGCGACCGCGTCATTCGCTCTTCATAAAAGGAGGCCATCGTGACAGCTGAAAAAACCAAAGGCGTCTTTTCGACGAACCCCGACCGCGAGCGACGCGAAATCGTCTTGCCGTCCGGGCGCGCGGTGACCGTTCTCGAAACCACCGGCGAAGCGGAAAGGCTTCTCTCGAGTCTTCAACAGAACCGTGACCTGTCGATCATCAATCGCTTTCTCTCCCTCGTGACGGAGGCCCTCGACGGCAAACCGGGGCACCCCTCGACCGAAGAATTCAACGCCATGCTGACCGGTGATCGAACCTTCATCCTTCTGAATTCAAGGCTTCTGACACACGGCCACGAGGTCCGATTCCGTCTCGATTGCGCGTCCTGCGGGGCCAAGTCGGAACACGAGATCGACCTGAACGAGTGTCTGGAGACCATGGAATCGTATCCCTCCGGCGATCAGCGGGACTTTTGCGTTCCCATCGGCCCCGGCAAGGTTCACTTCGAATTGTCAACGGGCGAGACGGAACTCCGCATCGCGCGCGTGAAGAATCCCGAAATCAACACGAAGCTTCGCTGTATGAAGGTCTGGGAAGAAACCGACCAAGGGAGGATTCCCGTCAATCTGGATGTCTTCAAGTCGAGCTGGATTGCCGAGCTTCGGCGCTCAATCCGGAATGTCGAATGCAAGCTGGATACTACCGTGCGGATCAAATGCCCCGACTGCGGCACGATGATCACTGCGGATATCATGGGGAACCTCGATTTTTTGTTCCCTCATTCGACGTAGACGAGGACATCTTCTTTCTGGATTACGGCGGCTGCCACGCCCTGGCCCAAGCCGCCCTCGGCATGCCGACCCGTCTGCGCCGGAAATACGTCGACCGTTTGACCCGCCAGCTTGAATATGAGCGGCAGGAAATCGAACGGTCGGCCAAGAAAGGCAGACGCTGACATGGCAACCGATCTCGGATTAGGCATCACCGTTTCCCTCAAGGATCAATTCTCCTCGGCGTCAAAGAACGTTTCCCGCTCTATGGGCGGCATGCGGCAAAACGCGCAGGACACGGTCGCGACCATGCAACGGATGCAAGGCGCGATCACGGCCGTGGCCGGTGCCGCCATTTTCATGGCCAGCCGACGGGCGTTCGGATCCGTCATCGATTCCGCATCGGGTTTTCAGAAGGCGATGGCCGAAGTTTCCACTCTCGTCGACACGTCGGCGGTCAACATGGCCAACCTGGGCGATGCAACGCTCGGTCTCTCGAAGAAATTCGGGTTCTCGGCGCTGGATCAGGCCAAGGGCCTCTATCAGGTCCTCTCCGCAGGCATCGGTGATACCGCCGAATCGCTCCGTCTCATGGACATTGCCAATCAGGTTGCGCTGGGAGGCGTGACCGATGTCTCGACGGCCGTGGATGGACTCACAACCATTCTCAATGCATGGAAAATGAAGGCGAGTGACGCCTCGAATGTGGCCGATACGCTTTTCACGACGATGCGACTCGGCAAGACCACGATACCCGAGCTTTCCAATTTCATTTTTCAGGCGGCACCGCTGGCCAGCGCCCTCGGTATTTCTCTCGAAGAACTGGGAGCCTCCATCGTCACCATGACGAAGCAAGGAACCAAGACGCCCATCGCCATGACCCAGCTCCGCAATGTCATGGCGGCAATCATCCGTCCGTCCGAGGACCTGATGAAGGTCTGGAAAGGCCTCGGATTCTCCTCCGGTGAGGCGGCGATTCAGAGCGTCGGATTGCAGCAGGCGCTCGCCAGGCTCGTCGAAAAAACCAAGGGGAGCAAGGCGGCCCTGATACAGCTATTGGGATCGCAGGAGGCCGTGCAGGCGGCTTTGCAGCTTTCCGGAGAAAACACGCTCTCATTCAATCAGACGATGGACGAAATGCGCAACAAGGCGGGTGCCACGGCCGTCGCCGTCGGGAAAATGCAGGACACCCATGACAACCGCGTGGCCCGCATGAAAGCCAGTCTCGAATCGCTGAAGATCACGATTGGCAATCGGTTACTCGTCGCTCTCGAGCCCGTCATCACCAAGATCGGAGAATGGATCAACCGGATCGATGTGTGGATGGCGAAACACCCCAAGATGGCGAGCGTCATCGCGGGGAGTCTTGGTGTCATCACGCTGTTGGGAATCGCTCTCGGTGCTGTGGCGGCGGTCATGGGACTATTGAGCCTCGTGAGCATTCCGGTGCTCATCGTCTTCGCCAAGGTCATCATCATTGTCGGACTCGTCGTCGCGGCATTCATGCTGTTGAGACCCGTGCTCATGAAACTCTGGCGTGACAATCAGGACGTTGTGCAAGGCATCAAGACAGCCTGGGATTGGTTTGTCGCGAACATCTGGCCCGTGATCAAGACCCTGATCGGCGCGTTCATCCAATTCGAGATCACCGTTTGGAGCACGATGTTCCGCGGTGTGGGACGGGCGATCGGGTTCGCCATTGATATCGTCCGCGCGTGGTGGTCCGAAACGAAGGCCAATCTGCAGATGATCATGGATCTCTGGACGATCTTCAAGGAGGCCATTAGTCCTGTCACGCAGTTCGTGGTGAAGATCTTCGAGAAATTCAAAACGGGCATCGGAGATGCCATCAGCGGAGTCGTCGGATTCATCCAGGGGCTCATCGACAAGATCGTCGAGTTTCTGAACAAGATGCCGCTGGTTCAGAAATCGTTCGAGGTAATCGGTAAGGCCTTCCGTTTCGGAAAGAAGATCTTCGGTGACCTGACCGACAACATCACGGCTGAATTCGATCAGATCAGCAATTCGATCGAGAACAACCGGAGCAACATCCATCAGCTCGCCGAAAATATCCGGAACAAGAATACCGTCGCGGCGAACCTCGAAGGCAGCCCACTCGGTCTCACGACCGGAGAGAATAGCGCGAACATCCTCACGAGTCCGGTCACGACGTCATCGAATCAGCCCGAGATGTCGCTCGCTTCTCTGCAGTCGAGGAATATCACTTTGGCCGCTACCAAGAATCCGAACGTCTCCGGCAATGCACCCGAGATCATAAACGAGATCAACGTGCCGCCCGCAAAGATAACACCGGCGGACATCATCCTCGACAAGCAGAAAATCGGCAAAGTGGTATTCGAGATGCAGCAACTTCAAACCGTGAGGAGCAACTGATGGGTTTGGGTGCCTTCAATATTTTCGGGTCGAAGGATTACTATCTCGATTCCCTGCGGGTTTCCGCCGCCTCGACCGTGAACGAATCCCTCGGCAACGGAATCGCCTCCGATCTGTTCTATGGCGTTCTCGCCCAGGGAGGAGGCGGCATAGGCTTCGTCCGCAATCTTCTGCGCAATCACGGATTCTTAGTTGATACCGTCACCCGCGAACGACTCGTCTTTCAATATAATGTGCAGGGTCGCGAAAGCGGCGGGGCCAATTACGCGAATCACGAGGTGTTGGCCCGATCGGTACCGCAATACCACTACAAGGGGGGCAAGGAGCGAACGCTGGAATTGCCGCTCACATTCACGATGCAGGAACGCTCGCGCAGCGACATCCGTCGCGCCGTCCGCTTTTTGCAGGCTCTCGCGTATCCCGACTATTCGCAGAATTCGGAAGCGAGCATTGCTCCCCATCCCGTCGTCGTCGTTCAGGGACGTCTGTATGCGCACGATACCTGGTTGGTGCGCGATTTCTCGGTTCAATGGGGCAACGCGATGGATCCTGTCACCCAGCTTCCCAGTGAGGTGCAGGTCAACCTGACCCTGATCGAAATGCGCACGCGCGGCAAATCCTATAACGAGGTGATCCGGCTATGAAAATCCGCGTCGATTCCATCTTCAAATTCGCCACCCCGTATTTGGATGAGGTTCAGAACGAATACACCTGGGGCATTGCCGATCCACCGCCCGTCATCAAACGGGACGACGATCAGTTTTACGTATGGCGCGAGAGCGACCGGCTGGATGCTGTTGCCCATAAGCTCCTCGGCGACCCGCGTTATCTCTTCTTCATCATGCACTACAACGACATCGATGACGCCATGGACATGGCCGATTTCGTCGGCGCGAGTATCAGGATACCGAGCCGCGAGACTCTGGAAAGGATCTACCTGCATGGCCGGTAATCTTCCGATCATCGCCCGCGTCGTCGCCAAAGGTCAGCCCCTTTCACTGGGGATAGGCGTGCAGGTGTTCCAATTTCAATACGAGGACAGCGAGAAGGAGGACGACCTCTTCAACGTCACCTTCAGCGATCCCTTTCACACCCTCGTCGATTCGGATCAGTTTCAGGAAGGTACCGAGTGGACCGTGCAATGGGGATTCGCCGGAAAACTGCATCCACCACGCAAGGTGATCGTGAAGCGACCGCGTTTCGCCTACGGCCAGGTGGAGGTTCAGGCCCTCGACAAGGGTTCGGCCCTCAAGCTGGAAGAGAAATGGACCACCTACAAGAAGACCACGGCCCGTCGCATCCTCGAGGAGATTGCGTCGAAATTCGGCCTCACGCTCGACATGGACCCGCTGGAGATGGACATCCAGTTTTTGGCCACGGGAGGCCGAACTGCGTTCGACACGATCAAATATCTCGCCTCGCGCACCGAAGACCATGTGTTCAAGGTGATCGGCGACAAACTGCATTTCAAGAAACGGAATCTGAACGCGCCGCCGGTGGCACGCTTCGCCTACGCGCCGGGCCGCGATTCGAGGCTCATCTCCTTCGACATCCAGATCAAGGATCAGGACAACGCTAAAAGCTCCATGCAGACCACGGCTGTGACCGTGGATCCCTTCACCCACAAGACGAAGACCTTCTCCGCTGACGAGGGATCCACTCCAACGGAAAATCTCGGCAACGTGCGCGTGACCCGCAAATATCTGACCTCGTTCACGGACACCATCATCAAGGCCGTCGGCGCTTCGATACTTCATAAGAGCATCGGTGACAGCACGGGCAAAACGCTCGCGCTACCTCCGAAAGGGGATGGCGAGCTCAAATCGATCGCTTCCGGTCATCGGCACGCGGCCTTGCTCGATAATGTCGAGGCGAATTTCGAGATCTCCGCTGCGCCCGAAGACCCGCTCTACAAAAGCGGCGATCTTATCGAGGTACGGGGCATCGGTCGGAAATTCTCGGGCATGTATCGGATCGTCTCCATCCGGCATGACCTGACCGACGGTTACAAATACTCCATTGTCGGAAAGCGCAATGCCACGGGGGCGACCGGTAACGAGCCGGTCGAAAACGTTCTCAACGGCCCCATCAATATCAAAAGCTCGTTTCAGAAGCTGGTCGATATCGCGGAGCGCACCGTCGTCGGATCGGTATCGGGCCTGATCTACGGGCAGAAAGGACGGGTTCTCTGACCATGGGTGATACTCCCACCACCGTCTCGGCCCTTTTGGATCTCGTCCGCAAGTACGGCTTCGAGTATTTCGGCGTCTATTACGGAAAATATCGCGGCATCGTAACCGATAACAAGGATCCGGAAAAACTCGGGCGTCTCAAGGTTAATGTCCCGCAGGTCAGCGGCAAGAACATCATGGACACATGGGCATGGCCTTCCGGGCTCGTGGGCGGGGACGATTTTGGGGCTTTCTTCATCCCTCCTAAAGGCTCCGGCGTCTGGGTCACCTTCGAGAACGGTGACCCGAATCATCCCGTCTGGGAAGGATGCCATTGGGCGCGGGGAAAAACTCCGGAAGTCGCAAAGCGTGCCACGCCTGACAATCGGGTCTTCCAGACCAGAAACTGGATCATGGAGATGGATGATCAGGAGGGATCCGAGAAATTCAAGATCACGGACCGCAAGTCGGGCAACCATTTCCATTTCGATTCCGCGACCGGCAATATGGCGCTCAAAGTTACCGGTGACGAGAATACGCAAACAGGCGGTAATCGCAGTCGGACGGTTTCGGGGAACAGCAGCGAGACGGTTTCCGGCAACAAAAATATTTCCTGCGTGAATTTTTCCCTTTCCGCCACGGGAAGCTCCACGATGACCTTCGGGAGCAGCACGGTGACCTTGAGCCCGTCGGAAATATCCTTCAGCGTGGGCGGTCATATACTCGTCATAAACGTCGGCGGCGTGCACATCGACGGTCGGGAATTCCTGAGTCACAACCATTCCGGCGTGGATCCCGGCGGCGGCAACACGGGAGGAGTCAACTGATATGGCGCTCATCGCCGATTACGGCCTGACATTTCCGCAAAAGATCAACGCCAAGGGATTCATCGAATTCACGGGCGATATTCGGACGCTCGTCCGCGAATCGGTTTACCAGATTCTGGGGACACACGTCGGGGAACGGGTCATGGTGCCGGAGTTCGGCTCACGCCTGCCGGAGCTGCTCTTCGAGCCGATCGACGAGATCACCGTGGCGCTCGCGCGCGTGTATGTCATTGAGGCGATTCAGAAATGGGAACCGAGGGTCGATCTCAACGAAGTGGCCGTGACGATCAATCCCGACTCCGGTTGGGTGGAGATTTTCGCCGATTACGTAATCATCAACCGGGGGATCGTCGACAGTGTCGCGATCGCTTTCCCCAGATTCGTAGGGTGAGATATGCCGACGTTCGACAACATCGAATTCAGACCTTTCGATTATGACGGTTTCAAGGAATCGCTCTTCGATATCGCGAAGTCGCATTTCCCCGAATGGACCGATGTCCTCGAATCCAACCACGGCGTCATGTTCATCGAATGGCTGGCCTTCATCTCGGCCAATCTCGCGTGGATGCAGAATTACCACGCGCGGCAGCATTTCGTGCCCACGGTCAACGAGGCGAAGAATCTCACAAAACTCGCCAAGCAGTACGATTATCATATCCCCAACAACGTCGCGGCGCTGGTCGATCTGACCTTCGCCACCGAGGATGGCGATCCGCTTACTCACGATCTGATCATACCCACAGGCACGCAGGCACGGACCACCGGCGAGACGAGTCTGATCTTCGAGACGACCGCGAACCTGATTATCCCTTCGGGAGCGGCGTCGGGGATCGTCGCCGCACGCCATCAGGTGACACGCACCGAAACCGAAACGGCCGACGGCAGCGCCGATTATCGTTCGGCGCTCCACTACAACCCCTACATCGAAGGCACCATGGAAGTGACGGTCTCCGGTGTGCCTTGGGTGGAGGTCGACAATTTTCTCGATTCCAACGGCAACAGCGAGCATTTCAGACTGGAGGTGGACTCAGACGGAATCTCCACGGTGATCTTCGGGGACAACATCAACGGCAAGATTCCTTCGGCTGGCGACAACATCGTTTATACCTACAAGGTCGGCGGAGGCGCGCAGGGAAATGTGTCGCCCGGAACGATCACGATTCTGGACGCGACCTTCACCGATACGGGAGGCAATCCGGTATCGCTTGTCGTGAATAACGCCTCGGCATCGCAAGGAGGTGTCGATCGTGAGGATATCGAAACCTCCAAGATCCGCATCCCCAAGTCGATCGGAGCCAAGGAGGTCACCATCGACTATCAGGATTTCGAGGCGGTGATCACGAGCGTTGCCGGAGTGAGCCGCGTGCGCATCCTCACTGTGAATGACAATCCTTATATAGAAGAAAATACGGTTCTGGCCGTGGTGCTTCCAGAAACGACGGACACACTTACGGAGGCGCTTGAAAACCAAATCGAAACCGCCTTGCAAGAAAACCCTCCGCCCCTGACGCAGCGCTTGATTCTCACCGGCCCGCAACTGGTGACGATCCCAATCGAAATCCGCGATCTGGTTCCCACGAGCGAATATTCCACCGACGCCGGAGTTCCCGCCACTGTGAGCATCACGCTCTTGGACAACGCGTTCGACGTCGGCGATACGGTCACCGTCAACGGACACGATTTCACGGTTGGCATCGATTGGTCGGCCGGCGGGGATCTCAATTCCTCGGCGAACAATCTCGCCACAGCGATCGAAGTCGCGATTCCCGAAATATCGGCCGAAGTGGATGTTGCGACCGTCAATCTGACGGTGAGAACGCCCGGCGCGCACGGCAACGATTACACGCTCTCGGCAAACGACGGTATCACGACCAATTTCGCTCTCTCCGGTTCCAGCTTCACGGGCGGAGAAGACTCTGTCGTTCAGGCCGGAATACGCAATGCGCTCGCGAACTACTTCGGGCGGGAAAGCACCGATGAGGACGGGCAATATACGATCGACTTCGGGACTACCGTCTATCGCAACCGAATCATCTGGCTGATTCAAGACGTGGAAGGCGTGGAGAGTTTCGATCTGGTGCAACCGTCCGCCGATTCGATCCTGGGGATCAACCAATTTCCGGATCACGGTCTCATCTTCACGACATCATGAGGCAAGCGCATGTCCGAACATGAAAAAAACCTGCCACCGCGAATTTATCATCAGAACGACCCCGACGGCATTCTGAATCTCTGGAAGACGCTCGCGGGATCAGTATCGGACGAATTCCGTACTTTCATCGCCGCCTATGACGAGCTGATCGATCCGGATACGGCACCCACGCTCTTCGTCGAACTCATGCTCCGGCAATTGGGCAACCCGTTCCGCAGCTATCCGCTGACTGACAAACAGAAACGCAAGCTCGTGAAGCTTCTGATTCCCATGTACAACCAGAAAGGCCTCGGAAAAGAGAAAGGGATCGTAACAGCGGCCCGTTTTCTGCTCGGCATGGAGGTCGAAATCGTCGACCCGCACGCCTATTCCGAAGACGGCTGGCATGTCGGTGTCAGCGAGATTGGTCTCTCCACCTATTCGGGCGGACGACGTGTTTACTGCAACCTGCTCAAATGGACCGAGGCCTTTTCGGAAGCCGAATGGATCAAATCCTCGGAGACCGTCACGCCTCAAGTGATCACGGGACCCACGCCGTGGGGTCGCGATGCCGATGCCCTTGATATGAGTATTCCCGGGGCGGTCGTGTATCAGGATGCCACGCCGCTTCTTGCCGCGAACCAATATTTCACGGGTTCGATCTGGCTCAAGGCGGATATCCCAGGTGTTCTCACTCTGGCCGTCCAATCAGCCGATAATCCCATGGATCAGAGCGATGAGGAATTGGCTGTCACGACTGAATGGCAACGGTTCGCCGTCCAGCATCAGTGTTTTCCAAACGCCGCAGGCGACATCCGCTTTCTTCTGCAATCCGACGCGGGTTTTCCGGGAACCCTCTATGCCTGGGGTGCCCAGCTGGTCCGAAGCGATGACCCCGACATGCCGTATGCCCCGAGAACCGACGAGTCTGGCGATTGCGATCGTCCCGGGGCGTGGGCCTTTCATTTCTTCATCCAAACGCCGCGTGTTTTGACCCCTGACGAGCGTGATCTCCTGCGCGAAATTGCCGATTTCATGAAGCCTGCCCATACCCACTACGGGATTCTGGAACCCGACGACCCGGGCTTTGTGGATCACTGGGAGGTGGGAGTTTCCGAGGTCGGCGTAAATACCTACGTACACTGATGAGGTGCGTGAGGTATGGACAAACATAACTGGTACTACCGATTTTTGGCCGATACCGACTGGCTGAACAGCCATCACGGGGATATCGACAATGCCCTCTGGAACCTCCTTCTGGAGATCACCGAGAACACCGGTGCGGTCTACGGATTGGATGTTTCACAGCGCGGGGCCGGAGCCAATTTCTCCGTCGATGTCGGCTCCGGCGTGGCCTACGATACCTACGGTCGCCGCATTCTCAACAACGCGACGACCAACGTTCCGTTCGCGCAGGACGTCGGCGGCAACAACATCGAGGTCTTGAACCCCGGAAACGAACGCATCGTTTCCGTCTACGCCTACTATCACATAACCGATTCCAGCCCGGCGATTGACGGATTCGGCGATACCGTATTCGAAATCACGTCCGAAGACGTCGAATTCAGGCTTTATCAGGGAGCTGAAGCGCTCGCGGGCGCGGCCGTTCCGGCCCCCAATCCGGGCAACGGCGGGATCCTTCTCGCCCACGTCACCATCGCCTTTGGTGACATCACCGTCGACAATCCGCAGATCGATACCTCCGTGAAAGAGGAACTAACCATTCTGGGATTCAGCGGATTCGTCCACGACACCGGAAGCGAGACCATCGACGGCGATTGGAGTTTCAACAATGGATCCACGATTACTTTTTATTCGGACAACGGGGTTACACAGACCGTCCACATAGACGGCTCGAACGGCAATATCACGACGATCGGTACCGTGGACGGGGTCGATGTCAGCGATCATGATCATAGCGGCCCCAATCAGGGTGGCACCGTCGAACACGGGGATCTGACGAGCATCGGAACCTACACGCACGCCGCCATCGACAGCCATATCAATGACGCCTCGATTCATTTCACGGTTCCCTCGATAGATCACGGCTCGATTTCAGGCCTTGGCGACGACGATCACCCTCAATACACCCACATAAATCAGAGCGAAACGATCACGCAGGTCTGGCTCCACAATGCTAATATCGACATGGCAGGAGGCTCTCTCGTCGACGGCGTCGATGTCGGATCACATATTCACACGGGCGGCTCGAACGGACCGGTTCTGGATCACGGAAATCTCTCTGGTCTCGGGGACGATGACCATCCGCAATACGCGGCAATTTCTCAGAACGAGACCATCGGCGGATCGTGGACCTTCAACAATCCGGTGGTCGGTCAGACGCCTACGATCGGTTCGCATCTCGCGACCAAGACATATGTCGATACTCATGCTGGAGCCACGGATCACGGCGCACTCACGGGCTTGGGTGATGATGACCACACGCAATACCTGCATCTCAACAAGGCCGGACAAACGCTCCAGCAGAGTCTCGCCTGCGCGGGCGGCGTAACCATCGATGGGATCAATATCAATATTCATACTCATTCGCTTTCCCTCGCACGTGGGTTCTACTCACGCGGACAACAGGTCCGGAACACGTCGGTGAACATCACGCTGACAATCGGAGGCTACACAGCCTCCGACGCGCCGGGCTGTTCGATCATGATGATCGATATGACCCAAGGGGGTGGCGGTTTCGACAGTGACAACCGTGCTCTCATCGGAGGCACATCCAATCTGACCTTCAGCGGATTTCATTCTCCCGATGTCCCGGCATACAGCGGGGGCAATTGGGAATTCCGAGTGGAGCAGTCAGCGGGCGATGAAGATGTCGTTTGTGGCTATCTCTATTGGGTGGTCGAGGCGACGGACACGACGGGAGGACCCAGCTGATGGCAAAATGCGCTTATTTTTACGACAAGATAACGGGGAAAATCGTGGGGGTGAACATCCACCACGAGAAAGACCCCGACAATCCGGGCAGACTCAAGTCAGCCGACTGCAATCTCGGCGAATGTTGGGAGGATATTCGTGCGGGCAGGAAATGGCCTCACATCCTCGACGCCGTTACGGACCGGAATCCCGACAATCTCGAACTCGTTTATGCGGACGACATTCAGGGCGGATACAACGAATTCAAACCGTCATTGAAGGAGGGAACAACCCGTCTCGAACGCCGTCCCTATTTCTGTCTTGAGATATTGCCCAACGACAAACTGCTGAAGTCCGAGGAAAAGGAACGTCACTGTCTGCATGAGGTGAATACCGAAGGTGGTGTCACGCTCGACATGCGGGTGTCCGTGAAAACCACACAGGAAGACCTCGCTGATCACGCGAAGGACAAGGACATCAAGGGGGTTGATCGCGATCTTTTGATCGAATGCGACTACGGACGGCTTACGCCACGTGACGGCATGGTCAGGATGAAAAACGGCAAGGCAACATTCCAATGGCATCTTCCGGACGACACCTCGAAGGAACCTGCACGCTGTTACGTAAAGGATCCCTCGGGAGAATTTCTCATCTCAAAAAGCCTTCGCGTGAAATGTTGCTGAAACGACTATGGAGAACCCGCTTCATGAAAAACGGCGATTGGAAATTCTGGTTCGCTCTCATCGGGGCCTTGTTCGCCGCCTCGGGTACGTTTTGGGATCTCAAGGTCCAGCTGGCCCGCACGCAGGTCGAAGTCGAGAACATCAAACAAGATGTCGCCTTCATCAAGCAGAGGATCGAAAGCCACTATGCAAGTGACGTCGCATTTCAGCCTTGAGGAATTCCGATGCAAAGACGGAACTCCGTATCCGGCCGAGTGGGTCGATGCGAGACTCCGGCCGCTGTGTGAGCAACTGGAAATGATTCGCACGCTCTGCGGCAACCGCGTCGTCGCGATCACGTCTGGCTATCGCACGCCTGAATACAACCGCAAGGTTGGAGGCGTGAAGAATTCGCAGCATGTCGAAGGCCGCGCCGCTGACATCAGGGTGGCGGGCTTGTCGGCGCGCATCGTGGCACAAAAAATACTCGGGGCCGTTTCCGCGAAAGAACTCGGCGTCAAGGGCATCGGCTCCTACGCCTCGTTCACTCACGTCGATATCAGACCGGCACAAAGGCTCGCTTACTGGTTCGGAAAATCCGAAACATGAAGGAGGATCAATTATGGAACAAGACATTCTGGAAAAATGCGTGACTTACTTTACGCAAGGAGGCCCGCTCGAATGGATCGGCGGAGGGATCACCGTCGCGACATTGCTCCTCACCACATTCACCAAAATGAGCGTACCCGGGATCATACGCGCGATCGCCAGACACATTATGGAGCTTCGCTCCGGCGACAAGATCCGCCTCAAGTAAAAATTCTCCGCTTTTTTACTCACGGGTGACGAAAACGCGTCATGAGTGATAAGTATATGAATTATTTAGGAAATTGTCCTTTTCAAATGATTCATTTCAGGTAAAATGTTTTCAGGATGAATCATGGAATCGATTGCTTCGGCTACCTCTATGACGAAAATCTCGTTCCCTGCCGCGAACACTGTCAGGCGCGCCGCGAATGCCGCGATGCCCTCGCCAAAAACCTGCGACAAGCCGGAACCGAAACCTTCGAACGCCGCAAGCACCGTCTTCTATCCGAAAGCGCGCGCATCGCGAAAACCGTATCCGCCCCCCAAAGTTTGACCCCCGAAATATCCGAAACTGTCAGCCGTGTCGTGGACCTTCTCGGCACGCTCGGTCTCAAGCCCGTCTTCAAACGCTACTACATCGCCTTCAAGGATGCCGACGGCCGAAGCCAGCTTCACGTATCCCGCTTCCGCTCCGAAACGCTCTGCAAACTAGTCCGGTTCGTCAGACCCGTTCCGCGCGAGAAGTTTCCAGAAATCCTGCGCACCACAGTGAGCCACGAGGCCATCTGCGGACAGCGCTACTTCACGGGGGATTCCCTCGAAGACCTTACGGGCACGGTGAAGGCCTATCTCGAAGGAGGTATCTGATGGAACCGATCAAGGTGTGGTTCGTGGGCGTTCTCTCGTTCCTGTCGGGATGGGGACTCTGCCTATTTCTGATGAAGGAAGTCTTCCGTCGGAAAGAAATCAAAATCGAAACATTGGAGGAAAAACTCTATGGACACCAGGGAACTCAAGGCGCTGCTCGACCATACCGGAAGCCGCATCGTGGGAAAATTCATACGCGATCAGCAAAGCCTCATCGACACGTTCAGGGCTGAGGTCTCGCGCTCCCTTGATGCGCTCTATCCGGCATTGGTGAAATCGTTCGGCATCAAGGAGCCCGTTGCCGATACCGGTGAGAAAACGCCCGAGCCGGATGCGGAGGCCTGATATGGTCAAGCCGCAGGTCGTCTCGACCGACATGATCGCGCGTATCGCGGATCTGACGGGACTGCACCAATACCAGGTCCGTCTGGTTCTCGTGTCGATGATCCAATACATGATGAACGAGCTCGCGCTGGGAAAGAGTGTGCATTTCCTGTCGCTGGGGAAATTCTGGCTGAAGCATGTGCCGGCGCGCAAAGGCTTCAATCCATATCGCCGTGTGCCTGCCGATTATCCGGAAGGGTTCGTTCCGAAATTCACTTGGGGAAGAAGGGCCTATGAATTCATCCGCTGTGAAACGAGAAAACATCTCCTGCGAGAACAATCTTCTGCAGAACCACGTGCGGAGGTTTCTTGACGGGGATCGTAACGCCTTCGAGGAGATCCGTTCGCATCTCGAACCGGTCGTACATTCGGTGATCAACGTGAGCCGTCATCGGGTGTATCTGGATCAAATCGACGACGTCCGGCAGGAATGCTGGATCGAGGTGATGCAAAAACTTTCGTTCTGGGATCCGGCCCGAGGGAGCCTGCGCAGTTTCATGTATCGCTGCGTCTCCAATTGTGTCGCCAGCTATTTCAGGCGTTGCCGCTACTTTTCGCGCTTTATCCCTTCGGACGATGCGCATGAACGACTGAGCGTTGAACCCGAGGAATCGGTACAGGAGATTGATCTCGATCTTCGATTGCGGACCCGGTTCGACACGCCGGTGTCGCGCTACGTGATGCACAGGGTGGCGATCGCCGTCTACCTGCGCGTCTTCGATCGCTGCCGGAACAGTTTCATCAGGGACGTGGCGAGGCTCGCGGTCATCCCGTCACGACGGGCGGAGTTTTTCGTCAATTATGCCGTGGTGGCTCTGCGGCGCCACGGATTGAAACAAAGAATGACGGAGGAAGGATGGAGTCGAAATTTCCTGAAATGGGCCTGAAGGAACTCATTTTTTATCTGTATCGCGACACCTTGCTGCCGGAGCTCTACGATCTCCTTGGCGAGGAGGAGACGCTCAAGCTCGTGCTGGTTTTCGGCGGCATGAAGATCGCCATCCCCTCCACGAAGGAAATCAACGACCTCAAGCGAAATATCGACGTCTTCCTGTCGCTTTCTTATTCGCAGGGCCGCGAGACCTTGACGTTTCTGGCCGACAAATACGACGTGACCGAAGTCTGGATCCGTGCGGTCTACAAGAAGATGCACCGCGAGTATCCGAAGATCCTGCAACACCTGCGCGAGCTCGGGGCAATGGATCCCGTCCACGTCACCACCCGAAGGAATCCCGTCCATGGCAACAAGGAAACGCAAAACGTCTAGGCCCAAGGGTGCCGATCAGTCCCTCGTGAAGCTCATGGGCAACAGGTACAAGGAGGACATGATTATTTCATGGCACTGCAGCGGGGGCGTGTTGGACGGCGAGCGCCTGAGCCGCGAAGGGCTGGGGCGTCGTCTCGGGGTTTCGGAATATCTGGTCATGCGGCTGATCGAGGGAATCGAGAAGAAATTCGTCAAGATGTTCGAGAACCAGAGGATCATCCGCGATCGCGTGTTCACGATGGCCGCGACACTCATGCATCAGCTACGCGAGGACCGCGCGCGGGCCGTCCTCCACAACGATCGTCTGGACAGGGAGATCGACAAGGTCTCGAAGATGATCGACACAACATGGGAGATGTCCGAAGCAACCTTCACCGAGCACAACCGCAAGCGCCATGCCTTAGAAAACCTGATGGCGCATCAGCGCGCCCTGAACGGACTGCGGACCGAAAGTATTCGCGTCATGTCGCAAACCTCCAGCGCCATGAACCAATTCTTGAGCCTCTTCGCCGGAGGCAAGGGACGCCTGCCGATCGAAGACCTGCCCGACACCGAAACAGGTGTCCGCTATCTCGATTATACGGCCGCCATCCGGGTCATCGAAACCAAATCGGATCCGATCCTGCCCCGTCAGGATTCGAAATTTCAGGCCCCCGCAGGACACAATCCGAACTCCGGCTTCGAGGAACTGGAACGCTTGAGGAAGTGACCGTGTATGCGCGAAGCCAGGGAAAAGACTATGTATGAGTCGATGTCTGACACAGAGCGAATTCGAGGAGATACTCAAATGTCGCCGCTCTCCGGCATACTTCATCAACACCTACGGTTTTCTGCGTGACCCGATCCGGGGCAAAATTCCGTTCAGGCTCTACCGCTTTCAGGAAATCACCTTCGCGCAATTTCTCAAACACAGCTTCAACATCATCCTCAAAAGCCGCCAGATGGGCTTGAGCTGGCTCGTAGCGGGCTATGCCTTGTGGATGTGCCTGTTCTTCGAGGAGAAAAAGGTCCTGATGATCTCCATCAAGGACGCCACGGCCAAGGCGCTCCTCAAAAAAGTTCGCTACATCTACAGCAACCTGCCACCGTTCATGCAGGCGGAGCTCGTCGATAACAATCTCTCAAAAATGTCCTTCGCGACCGGAAGCGAAGTGGAATCGGTCCCCACATCGGAAGAAGCCGGTCGTTCGGAATCGCTGTCGCTTCTCATCATCGACGAGGCCGCCTTCGTCCGATGGATCGAAGATATCTGGCAGGCCTCGTTCCCGACGCTCTCCACGGGAGGATCAGCCATCATCCTCAGCACGCCCAACGGCATGGACAATTTTTATTACGAGCTCTGGAACCGATCGCTGGAGGGAAAAAGCCTGTTCAATCCGGTCCGCGTTCACTGGTGGTATCACCCCGAGCGGACTTTAGATTGGCTCGCCATCCAGAAGGCCAACATGAGCGCGAACCAACTGGCGCAGGAGGTCTTTGGCGACTTCGTGGCAACAGGCAATCTCGTGTTCGACGTCGCTGGCCTTCGCGCCTTGCAGGAAGAATGCTCGATGATCAGCCCGACGGAGACGCGCTTCACCGACGAGTATGATCCCGATTTTCCGTGCGGGCTCTATATCTTCGAACCGCCGAAGCCAAAGACCGATTACATCCTCTGCGTCGATCCCGCCAAGGGCGGCGCGGGTGATTATCACGCGGCCCACGTCCTTGATCGCCACAACGGAAAGCAGGTGGCGGAATATCGCACACGCATCCCGCTGGATGTTTTCAACCACAGGATTCTTGAGCTTGGAGCCGAGTATCACAACGCGCTTGCCGCCATTGAGAACAACAACATGGGTATCGCCACGAATTTATTCTTTCAGCACCATGATTACCCGCGCCTCTACGAATATGTGAATCCGCTCAAACCGGGCAAGACGGAGCCCGGGTTCCCGACCAATTCACTAACGAGGCCGCTCCTGATCGACGAGCTGGACAAGAGCCTGCGCGAAGGCGTGGGTGGCGTGCAGGGCATCCGCACCGTAAACGAGCTCCTGAATTTCTGCTGGTCCCGATCGGGCAAGGCCGAGGCCCAGAGCGGCAAACACGACGACCTCGTCATCGCATTGGGGATAGGCCGATACGTCCGTCAACATGAAATGAGAGAAGTGGATCTGCCGGTAGTGTTTGGATAGTTATCTACGAAAACGTGGTGTCCAGGATTCCATTAATTCATCATCACCAATATCGTCTTCGTCAGGCAACTCAATTCCGTAAAGTAAGGTCAATGTTTGACCAGATTTCCCGAGGCCGACTACATCCTCATTAACCTTGATTTCTTTTTCTGATCCAAACCACTCGCTCAAGTCAGAGGTATCTTCTATTATTTGTCCCGTGGCAATTTGTTCAGGATCTTGGTTGAAATTAAAGGTCGCTGTCGACCGTGGCAGTATAGAATGTTTGCGAATCCAGTTGAGTCCTTTAATTTCTTTGAAAGAAGGAGACATGAAGCAGTAATCGATTACGTTTTTTGTGCTGACAATGATGGCTATAGGATCATCCGACAGATTGGTAAACCGAATAGATGTTGCGAGGAGTGAAGTCGTGAATTGTGAAGATAGCCTCTGAATTGCTGCAATCCCCGAGTCGGCGCTCGCCATAGCTTTTTTAAAGAGACCCTTTGGCATCAACAAAGAGGCCGCAAAATTATCGGCCTCACGTTCGTATTTGGAATCGGATACAAATCCTGCTCTCGATTCATGAACGGTTCCGGTTTTGAATAACGCATCTACATGGCCGGGCAGATGATAATGCCCAAGCTCATGGGCAATACAGAATCTTTCAAACCCCTCATTTCCGCTATTCGCGGCATAAGCGATGACAAATGTCCCTCGTTCATGAATCAACATGCCGGAGGGGCTGTCCCCATCTGTCATGGGACGCAACCCTATATCCAATCGCTGACACAGGGATGTCAACTCTATCGGAATAGTGGTAACCCCCTGTTCGCGGATGAAGATATCAGCATGGCGGCATGTGCTTTCAGACATGAAGTCATCAGCCATCTTTTTTCTCCTGCGTCCCTCTTTTCTTTGCCATCGACTTTATGGTTTCTTCGATAACTTCTCTTTGCTCTGACGAAAGTCGATCGAAGTGGCGAAACACAGCTCCGGCCCCTGCGTATTGGGTAGGTTCTTCCACTCGACCCAGTAAATAATCGGTGGTGACGTTCAGTTTATCTGCAAGCCGTCGCAAATTATCAAAAGATGGTTTCCGATTTCCTGTCTCAAAATGCGAAATGGCTGAGGCCTGTAGGCCAGTCTTTGTTGCGAGCTCGCTCTGATTGAGGCCCCTCAATTCACGAGCATGTTTCAATCGCTCTGGGAAGACTGATGATGGTTCTTTTTCGGTCATGACGACTCCGTATTTTTTATCTTGACGACCTGTAACATTGGTGCTACCCAATGTTTATGACGTAATCGTCACCTTTTACAATACATATTTATATAAAGCAAGGAGGCAATCAAATGTTCTCAAGTAATTATAATGTAACATTTTCTGGGTATTGGCTTGATACGAATATTACAGGGATGCCGGACTCTTCGGGTGTTTACTGCGTTTATGCGTGCACCTACAATGCGTTCGCTAATCAGGTCAGTCTGCTCAGACTCCTCTATATCGGCGAGGCGGTTAGTGTGCGCGAGCGCATTCAAGGACACGAAAAATGGAGCGATTGGACACGACAAATCTCCCTTGGAGAACGGCTTAGCTTCTCGACGGCTGGTGTTACATACCCGGCCAATCGTACACGGATAGAGGCAGCATTGATATTTTGGCACAAGCCAACGTGCAACACGGAATACGTCAACCACTTTCCATTTTCGAACACGGTCGTCTCTACATCGGGTACGAATGCCTTGCTCGACACACAATTTACGGTTTCCGAACAACCACAACCACTTGCGTCCTTGTTGAGAGCACTGGGACGCACTTATTGAAAGGAGAATCACAATGGCGAGGACACCAGCAAATCATGGTAAGACATGGACAGGAAAACAGGAACAACAGCTAAAGCAGTTGGCAAGGCAGAATACGCCGACACGGGTAATTGGCCTGAAGTTGGGACGCACTCCAGAATCTGTTTATACAAAGGCCAGCGAGGAAGGGATTTCTCTGAAGCCGACAAATCAGTCGCCATACAATCGCCGAAATAAGTGACCACGGAAAGGTTGGGAAGATGGATATGACGCGCTCATGTACATGACCTTCCCGCAGTGTGAGTATTTAGCTTGTTGGAGATAGAAACGCACTCAGTCATTTTCATCGACGAGTTTAACGATTTTCGTCTCGATCAAAGCGTCCAGGTGTTGTTCGAGCGTACGCGGTATATTCCCTCCGCGAATCATGACTCCGAGTTCCATGTTTCTTTCCATGGCTGCCTTGCTCAGATTGGCACTCGTGATGAGAGCCGTACTTCCGTCGGCGACCGCGCATTTCGCGTGCACCGATCCGTCTTTGGCGATCGAAGCGGAATCACCGGTACTCGGACTCCATGTGTAGATTGTCGCCGAAGGCGCGGCATTCCTCATGATCCTGATCGAATCGACCGTGACATTTCCGCCTTGAGCGCTGGAAGACTCGAGTAACAGGGTGATCTGAACCTGTCTGGCCGCGGCTTCATGTAAAACGCGGCTGATCGAATCCACTTCATAAGCCACGAAGCTTACGAGAAACAACCTCCTCGTAGCCGATTCTATAACTTCGCAGAGAACCTGTTCGGTATGTCTTACGGGAACGATACCTGTCGACGGACCGGTCCACACAAGATCGACCGCGCCTCTCTGTTCCAATAACGATGAAGTGGCCGAGGCCTCCTTTAACGCCGCCGCGATTTCGCGGGGGTCCGTTTCGGGAACCGCTTTCCACGCGTCATGAAGCATGCCCACGAGTTTCGGATCCGTATTGGGGCCGAACGAAGTCTTCGAGGAACTAAAATCGTCAACGGAACGTAACATCCGGATCTTATCCGCGATCACCGATATCCTGTCGGGGTGCAGTTCGATCCCCAGTTCCGCGATGATTTCCCACAGTTTATTCATGAATCCCGTCCTTTGTTCCGAAAAAGGCCGCGTCGGCGGATTCGAAAGTCCTGACGATGAGAGCCCTGTCAAGATAGCGATTCCCTTTTTCACACGAGGTTTCGGCAACGAACGCGCACGCGTGACAGGATGCGGAATGCAATGAACGGTCGACTCCCGGGTTATGCTCGGAACACAAGGGATCGGAAGAACAAATGACCGCGCGGTGGAGCGCCTGTCCGATCAGACGTCCGAGGCTCTCAGGTTTGCCGAGTTCGACGAGTCCTCCCAAGGTACCGTCCGAATCGGCTGCGGCGGTATAGAGGAGAATGCCGGCCATCCCGTCCCCGGCGTATATTCTTTCGCGTATGCTTGATGCGTTATATCCGCATTCCAGAGCCAATTCGCGGATCAACAGATGCGCGAACGTATGAAGCATGGCGTATCGGATACCGGGATATCCCTTGTCCGGATCAAGACGTCTGGCGTTACGCCAACCTCTGTGTCCGGCGATTAGTCTGTCATTTCTGTCTTTGACGGGTTTCAGGGCTTCCCATTCGGCGACGGTATCTTCCCTGAATCGGATGAAGATTCCTTCCCCGTGCACCTCGTTGGCAGGTATCCATTCTGGGCGATTCCGGCATAATTGGGCCATGGGTGGGCGTTCATCGGGATCGGCGCTTTCTTCTGGAGCTTCGACGCGCGTATATCCGATGAGCGCGTTGACCTCCCTCAGCCTTTCGAGAAGCAGGACGTCCGCTATTTCACCCGAATACGCCTGTGGTACGGAAGTCTTTCTGCTCATGAAATGAGGCCAATTGACCGGAGGATTCGCCGAAGTCAGAACCGACCATTCGGGGCTTTTGATATCGGTGTCGGAAACGGATTCCTGCGTCCCTCCACCGTTCTTGCGCTCTTGAACGGATTTCCATATGTCCTCGGTGGCGTACTGGTCGATACCGGGCAGACTGCCGCTCTTCATGAGCGTTTTCACGATCACCTTGACCTCGTCGGCCGATTCAGCGTCCGAGAAATATTGCCATCCGTCGAAAACAAGCTGATTCAGTTGGTTCTTCTCCAGCGGAATCGCCAGAACGCTCAACGTGACAGGAAACCAACAATTCGTGGATCCGAGCAGGACCGCCCTCGGACTCTCCTCGCAGGAGGCATCGAAATGATTGATATGTGGATGCCTGCCTCGACAGGCTGGTAAATTGTCCTCCGAATCCCTGCCGAAGGCGTGAACGAGTGAGCGCGCCGCTCCACAGGCATCGCATTTCACCCACAGGTTCTCAGTCTGCAGCGATGCGCCTCTTTCAAAAAAACGTAACGTCCCTCTGCAGGAAGACGAGCCCGAGTGCACGAACCAGTGCCAAGGAAAATCATCGAGATGGCCGTTCCTGCATGCGAGAAGAAAACGAGCGGGTACCGCATCGGCATTCCTGCCTTTTTCGCAGGTGGCGTGGACGAAGTGCGTATTCTCGGGTCGATAGAGATTCGGTTTGATCTCGAATAAACCCGAATCGTATTCGGCGAGCAAGCCGCACTTCACGCATCTCAACCAGCGGGGAAACGGACGAACGGGAACCCCGATTTTCGCTTCTGCGGATGCCGGTCCGCCGTTTTCATCCCTGTGAAAGGGAGGTATTCGCAGTCGTTGGACTTGGGCGCCGAGTATCCTCCTTACGGCCGCCAACAATCTCGCTTCTTCGACCGGTGGGCATCTGTCCGTTTCCCAACGATCCAATCCCATGGTAATGACGGAAAGATTCGGCAAATCAATCAATGCCCCGGGTCCATATGTCCACAACAATTGACTCGGTCTCACCTGACCGACGAGATACGTGCTCATTGTTCACCTCCCTGATTTTCCGTCTTCCTTGTCTTGGCGCGCCATGAGGGAGGATCCGAAAGTTTGGCGATATCCATGACGAGCCTGACACCCGGTTCGACTTCGCGCATCGACATCGGGACCGTCAATCTGTCCCAGGCTTGCGCGCCCGGTTTCTTCAGCAATGCCGCGACATCTCCCTGTCCGTGTTCCGCCTCGTATCCGAGGCGTCGTCCGGCTCTTCCCGATTCTTTCACCCAACTGTCGACGCGTTCGGCCGCCATACTCTCTGCGAGTTGTCCGACGGCCTTATTGTCTTCTGTTTTCCATGCCCGGTGTGCTATACGCCGCTTGGTTTCGGAAACATCCGCATCGCTGGGGCTGGACAATTGATGGGCTCCGAGATTTGCGTTGAATCGTTCATTGTCGAGCCTGATCATGCTTACCATCACTCCGGTCAGTCCGCGGTCCAAAGCTCGGGGCGCGAACGGCGTCACGGATTGCGCCTCCACGTGTTTGTAAAACGTGGCGTGGTAGTGCTCGAAAGTTTCATAGTGGGAGAGATCCCTAGGACGGGACCATGTCAGAACGGTGCAAACCAGTCCCGGATAAAAACGGCCGACACGGCTCGTGGCCTGGATGTATTCGGCCGTGTTCTTTGGTTGCCCGTTTACCACCATCAGGCCGAGCCTGTTCACGTCAACCCCGACCGATAGCATGTTGGTGGCCAAGACTATATCGGTACCGCGTGTTTCACCCTTCACCCATTCTCGCTTGAACTTCACTTCCATCTGGTCGAGTTTTCTCGGAATATCCTTGCTCGATACTCTGGATGTCAGTTCGTCCACGATCCGCACGGAACGCTGACTCAATCCTGGACGGGCCACGTCACCCATAAGGACTCTGTAAGCGCGTGTCTGAACGTCGTCTTCCGCGAGTCGGCGCATTCCCCCGAGTTCCCGCAGGGAATTGAAATATCCGACCAGTGTCATGTAAGGATCGGCCGCCTGCTCGAATCGCTCGAAAAGGGCCTGAGCCGCGGTCAGCAAGGCAACGTACACGCGGATGAGAACGGCGGGTCTCGAACTTCCCGGCGCGCAGATTCCCATGTAACGGCGTCCCGGCTTGTCCGTCACCTTCCTTTGAACCGAGAAAAAATTATCCTCCACATCCAGACCGTGAGGCGGAAATACCGCGACACGACGGAGAAAGACGTTGTTCATCTGCTGTTCCGCCTTGCGAACAGTCGCCGTGGAAGCGACGATTTTCGGTCTGACCGCCTTACCGTCGATCTGCCACGTGGACAGTTCGTCAACGGCCGTTTCGTACAGACCGACCATGGTACCCAACGGGCCGCTGATCAGGTGAAATTCATCCTGGATGATGAGGTCCGGGGGACGAATCGGAATGACCTGACGCGCCGTCACCGAAGGAAGCTCCCCTTTTCTATGATGACTACCGGTGCAATCCGCTTCCGGCCAGAGCAATCCGTGACGAGGGCATTCCATGGTCGTTTTACCGAAGAGGGTTCTGATCTGTCCGCGCCAAGCCATCATTGCGAACTTATCTACGGTCGCTATCAGCATCGACGGGGGTCTGCGGTATATCTCTTCGTCAACGACGAGAACCGGTAATCCGAGATCCTTGGACCTCGCCCGACTGAATTCGCAGTGTCCCAATTTGTCGCCGCAATAGATGAAGGTCCTTCCGACGCTCTTATCAACCCGTATATCCCTTCCGGGAACTACCTCGCTACCGCACCACGGACAGGTGGTAAGCTGTGCGGGTGTGGAGCCGGTTCCGTATTTCCCGTCGCGTTCTTTCTCTATGGCCTCGTGACTTTCGGCCGTCGTATTGGGGGTGACACGCTGCCCAACCCACAACCCGATTGTGAAGGGCTCGGTTCCCCATCTGTCGGTTTCTGCTCTGCGGATGATTTCCATGGCGCAGATCAACGCGGTAGCCCTCTGGAATTGCTGTATTGTGAGTAGTCTCAGAGTATATCGCATGATGACCGACAGTCCTCGACTCGCGTCTAATCCGCCGAGATTTCCCTGCAGTCTCCTCACGGCCATGGCGAAGGCCGCCACTCCGAGGTAGGCTTCCGTTTTTCCGCCGCCGGTGGGAAACCAGAGAAGGTCCGCATACGCTTCGATGGGCTGGGTCCGATCGTCATGGGTTGGATCCGTCAAAGCCGGGATCGACAGTAGCATGAAGGCAAGTTGGAACGGACGCCACGACCTGTTTTCGGGTATATCCAGAACGCCGATGTCGGGATTCTCTCCTCGCCGCATGCGCAAGACATACACGCTGTGAATACGCTGTTCCGCCATCACCTTGTTAGCGAAGCGGAACGCTTCAAGCGCCTTATCGTCCGTTTCGAGCACTCTGATGCCTTCACTGAGTCTTTTTAACGAGCGCTCACATTTTTCGAGAGCTTCGGCGGCGGTTTCGGCGTAATCCTTGACTGAGACGTTTATGCGGGATCTTTGTTCCTCTATCCATGTCCGGTAATCCTCCGTGAGAATCAGGAGAACGGAAATCAGTTCGCGTCTGTCGAGCTTCGAAAGACGGCGCATGTCCAAAAATCCTTCCTTCACCATCCTTTTCATTGAAGCGCGGTCGGCGGGATCAAGCCCGGGCGGTTCGGTAATTGCCAATTCGTAATCCGGCAATATGTCGGTTCGGACTTCTATGGCCCTGTCTGTATCATCGGAAGAGGGGGTTGCGTGTACGGAAACACCGTGTCCGACGGCAAATTCGACACGGCGTCTGTAAATCATCTCCAAAGACTGTCTCTCTTCGTCGGTTCCGTAAGAATCCGATAAGGGACGACGCCGAAAGACAGGGCGACCGTCGGAATCGCGTACCAACAATTCGGGCTGAAAAACCCATGCCTGATCCTGATTCTGTTCCGGCAGTGTCTGGTTGTTGATGATAAACAGAGTCACGAGCCGATCACCGTTTTTTAATGGGGCGCTTATGGATCCCTGAACTATGACTTCGGTGCATTCCGAGTCGGGTGACAAGGGTTCTATCGTCCGCTTCGAGAGAGGAATACTGACCGTACCGCCCGAGGGAATGCGTTTCCACGCTCTCATCGGATTTCCGGTTTCCTCGTTGGTTTTTTCTTCGCTTTCCGTTCGCTCGTAACGGCCCCATGATGCCCGCAATTCCAGTTTATCGACGGATCCGTCGACGCAGAAAGTAAAACCGAGCGATGAAGGGATGAGCGATTGGTTGGTGGACACGTTCGTTTCGCGGCCGGGCTCCTCGGGATCTATCCTTCCGCTTCCCCCGGGGATATCTTCCTCCTCCTCGACTTCCTCAATGCGGGTATCCAGTGGCGCGAGCTTTCCGACTAGGTACCGATCTCTCACGCTCATCCCGACGATTTCCTCATAGGGACCGTTCGCGGGACCCAGAAGATCGTCGGACACGGCGAGACGCAAAAGATCGCGGACATACGCCTGTTCGTCCGGAGTGGATCCTTTAATGGCCGGTAATTCGAGAGGCTTCAGGCCAAGCGTCGTCTCAATGACTCTTTCGAATACGTCCCAATCGGAACGGAAAAGAACGGCCTGCATGTCAAACGGGGGGATGCCCACGTCCGAAATCTTTCTAGCAGGATCGACAGGAACGAAACTGTCGAAGAAAAAGGTCATCCGTTCGCTACCGGCCCTCTTACGATAAAGACGGGCAATGGCGACCAGTGCGGGATCGGCCAATCGTTCGTCGATAATTAAAAAGTAATCTCCCTCGCTTATTCCGCGACAACCGGAATCCTCGGTAGCCACCGAAACCGAGAAACGGCCGAGGACGGCCTTGTCCCCGAGACGGACGATCCATGCGTTTTTCGCTTCAGATGAAACCGGAACTGATGTGTCATCTTTTTTCGGATCTGACTTTTTCGACATAGAACCTCCAGCCACTCAAGACATCGCAAAAGAGGTCGGATCGTCCTCTTCGTCTGCAGATACCTCGCGTGATTTTTTTCCGTGCAAACCCTGTTGGGCTTCTTCTTCGTAACGTTTATGATTTAATGTCAGAAGCCGTCGAAGCAAATCCGTCCTCGCAGCTTCGGAAACGGTGAACCGGACTCCTTGTTTGGTTTCATGAAAGCCGTGTGACAGCTCAACGTTGGCCCAACCGTAGGCTTCGACAACCGCCTTATCGAGAAAGACGTGGCGTTTTCGGAGTTCTTCAACATCGGGACTCGTTTCGTTCGAATCATGAAATCGGTTATAGATTTTCGTCAGTCCTTCATTCCGTTCAATCATGATTCTTTCACGGTATTCGAAGTATTCCTGACCCGATTGACGAAGTGCTGGGGTAAAATCAGGCAGCGGAAAGGTCTCAAAAAGATCGGAAGGGCTGTAGCGCAGGAGAAGCAGGTTGTGCCCTCCGTATTTTCTGGCCCAAATCTCGTGAATACTGGAGGATAAAAGACCGGCCATCGCGAAATCGTCACAAGCGATAATAGCGATAGCGTTTGAAAATACTTTCGCTCCACGAGTGAGCCCGAATGCTACGTATTTCGTTGCTTGAGTCGCAATGGCAGGTACCCACTTCAAACCTTTGATGGCTTCATACAAACCGGTAGCTCTTTCCGCATATTGCCACCATCTGTCTCTTCGAGTTTTTCGTTTGGATTTCTCTCGTTCCGGTTTCACGAGGCACATTACAATTTCAAGACAATCCGGATAGTCAGCTGCAACCGGTCCTTCGTAGTCTTTCGGAGCGGAGCTCCTATCTAAAGGCCAATTCTGAAAATTGATAATCCACTGCGATGCTTCATGCCGAGAATGAATGTTGAGTTCTTTCCCTACCAAGTATGGGAAAATCACATCTCTATTCCGCTCACCTTTATTTATGAGGAACTGAGCCTTCTCAGAATCGAGAACGAATCCTTGTCCGAGAGGGATAGATCCTTGAAAGCTCAAGCGGCTGTTCGCTTGCAGTTTTTTAGGAGGGGTTTCTCCTTCACCGGCCTCGGAAAGATAGGAATTTATTTTACTGACGATCTTTCCGTCTAAAATAAATTCTCCCTTCCAATCGCCCTTGTAAATCCAAACGGGAGAAAACGTAACGCTTGCTTTTCCGGGCCAGACACTTTTACCGGAAGCCCGTATTATAAAGCTTCCCGAAGCGAGCAATGACTGAAGGCCTATTTCCCGGGTATCTCCTTCGCAAATAGAACTGGATAATATAAAACTTTCCAGGCCGCCGTTTCTTATGAGTCGGTTCGCTCGCACGACAAAATATGCACACAGGTCGGCGCTTCCCTTTTTGCCGGAGGAAATGTTTTCGATGATATAATCCCGATAACAATCTCCGAAGTTACCCGTGATCTTCTGCCCGCCCATGTAAGGTGGATTGCCTACAATGGCATCAAAGCCGGGATTTTCCCTTGAAAACACTTCGGGAAATTCAAGTGCCCAATGAAACGGATTTCTCCGCGGCTTTCCATCTGGCAAATCGGTGGAGAGTGTCCGTTCAGACTGGATGGCAATCGTTCGCGCCGTTTCGGAATCTCCGTGTAAGAATTCTTCAGCGGATGCGGCCAATCCACTTAAGCATGAATCCAACTTCGACGCGTTATTTGAACATTTAAGAGCTTCACCTATCATCGCGTCGGCGATCAGTTCCGCCGCTTCGAGTTTTTCTCTGGCTTCGATATGCAGTCGTGCCATCGTTTCGATATCGCGGATGTCTCGGATCGGCATTGCTCTCAGTTTCTGTCTCAGGTCGACGGCTTCACGGACGGCTGTTTCGACGGATTGCCCGAAGAGCCGCATCTGTCTGTTCTTGGCTTCTGGATTCATCTCCAGATTCGTCAACTGATCCAGTCTGTGGATACCCAACAGGCTGTCTCCGCTACGCAGGTTATGTTCCAGAAAACCGAAGGGACGTCCTTTCGCCATGGTCACCAGCCAGACCGAGAGTTTGGCCAGTTCCACGGCCAGAGGATTCACGTCCACCCCGTAAAGACATCTTTCCGCGACAAGCCTTCGTGCGATGATCATCCGTTCGTCGAGCGATGTCGGCATGGGATCCGCCGAACCGAGACCATCCCTCGCTTCACCTTCGGCAGTGATTGCCATGCCGCGGCCTTCCTCGGCATTCCAGCTTTCAACAAGTTTCTCGGCCAGATATCGGCATGTTTCTACGAGGAATGCTCCCGATCCCATGGCTGGATCGCACACCTTGAGTTCGAGTAATTCGGCGGACCGTTTCAGTTCCCATTGTTCCCGCGTTTTTCCCTCGGCCGGTCCCCGATAAACCAGAGGTTCCAAGGTCACTGACACTATGTTTTCGGTGAGGGATTTCGGGGTATAGTGGGTGCCTGTTTCCCGTCGATCCGCTCCGAGCGTGACCATGAAGGAATCCGCGCGATACACGATGGGATCCTTCCACGCGTCGGTTCTCAGCAGATTGAAAAAAGGCCGTATGCGATTCGCGAGACCGGTGTCTCCCCCGCACACGGTGAGCAATTTTCCGAAAGATGCGTCATCTGTCGGACGTTCCAGAGAATTCTTTACGGCGGACGCGCTTCTCTGCGTGACTTCCTTGAGCATATCCGTCAGCGCTTCCGTTCCGTTATCTCGGGCGGACTCGAGTTCGGCCAACCGCACATTCGGGTTCTTGGCTTTTCCAGAACCGATCAGGCCCAGTGTTATCGCGGGCACTCTCGCGACGGTATGTTCGAGAAGGCCTTCATAAACGTGTCCTATCTGCTCGACGTCGAGAGTCTTGTAGGACAACAACAGTGCTCCGCCTTTCTGTTCCAGCACCTGCAAGGCATCCATAAGCATGAGAACGGTACGGTTATCGATCGGTATGGGGGCGGCGGCCGAGGTCCTCCAATGACTGCCCTTTGAACGACCTTCGAGAAAAGGGAATCTGTCCGGGTCGAAAAGTGATCCTCCGAGAGCCGGCATGCGCAGAGACTCGTGTTCGATCCCTCCGTATATGGCGCGAAACACAGCGAGAAGTCTCGCCCATGCGTCATGTCTCCTGTCGAGGACTTCCGGGCCATGACGGTCGGCTTCCTCCGTCAATTGGCCGCGCAGGGTGGAAACCGCGTAATACTGATCGTAGACAGGGTCATCGGAAAGGAGAAGACCCCGTTCTTCGGCGCAAAGAACGAAGACGAGCCTCATCATGAGAGTGAGCCCCGCCTCGTAGAGTTCGGAGGGTGAAACGTCCCTGAGCAGTTCGCGGTTCCTGTCCTGATCTGCCTTATCGAGACATTGGACGAGGACTTCCACTGCTCGTCGCACCTGCTCACCGAGCGTGTCGGTCAATTCTTGCCGATATTTGAGGGACTCCTCCAACAAGGTGTCCAAATTCTCTTCGGGAGGTCCGAAACAACGCCTCACTCCGAGTAACGATTGGAATGCCTTGAGCGTTACCGGTTCCTGAAACCACAGACGGGCATACCAAGAAGTGTGCCCCGATGTCGATCCGACCGGGGCGTTGACCAACATCCAACGTTCGCCGTTGGTGACAAGTCCGATACGGACACCGTTGGCACGGCAGAGCAAAGTCATTCTCTCCGTTAGGGAAACCGGCCATCCATCACCGAGCTGAACCGTTTCCAGATCCGTTCCCGGAGCCTGGACCGAAATGAACATGCGCGGATCACCATTGTCGTTCCTGATCGTCCAATCGGGGAAAAACGTTCCCGAATTGTCGGGAGAGGTATAGGAGAACCCGCCATTTTCCCGATCACGCGGGATCATGATACGATCGTCGTATTCGAGTATCTCGGTGAGAACGAGACGCACCCATTCGCGATGCAACGCGTTCAGTTCCGGATCCTTTTCATCGACGGCTTCCGTCCATTCGTCGTAGGCTCGGCGCAACCGTTGGCGGTGCGGAGTGCGAACGGCATCCAATCCCTGAGGAAATGCCGCTTCGAGAACGGGAACGGTCAGAAAGGGACCGAACATCTCAACGAGGGACAGCCATTCCGTATGTTGCGAAAGTTCAACCATGCGTCATTTCCCGGAAAGCATGGACTGAGGAACCAGGAATACGACCGCCACAGGGAAGGTGCGATCGACCGGATTCGAGTACCTGCTTTCAATCATTTCCGTTTCGTTTTTTCTCTCGTCCGGAATTCTTGCCAGACGTGTACGGAGAGCTTCTATATCCCTCCTGAGCTGACTGCGCTCTTCCTCGGGCCACAAACTCAACTGGAGTTCCTCGTGCCCTTCGTTTTCGAATTCTTTCAGGATTCCCTTTTCCAGATCGTCGAGGACGGTATTGAGATCTGTAATTTCGCTTTCCTTCCGACGGAGGAGCGTGTTTTCGAGATATTTCAGACGCTCTCGTGAGCGGGCTTCCACTGCGGCCAAGACCGGACTTTCAAATCGGGAGAATCGTTCCCTCATTATGTCGAACAGACCATCCCCAGGTTTAGCGGGAACCGATTTTTCGATGAGCGCTTCCAGTTTTCCTATTTGTGCCACGCGGGAAAAATTCCCGTCCTTCAATTCGCCACCCGACAAGGTCAACTCCTCGTGCAGTCGATGATGACTTCCGCCAATGATGACGAGTCTGGACCAGACGGACACGGCTATGTCCTGAATCTCGGAATCCGGCACGGCCCGGACGGTGACTCTGTGGAGTTTCTTGAGGTCATCCAGTTTCCATAATTCCTCGCGCAACAATCTGAGGCACATCTGCACGAGCCTGTGATTGAGATGGGCGAGCACGATATCGTCCCGGCCCTTCGCGATATCATGATCGAAGGTAATCGGCCGACGTACCTTCGTATGAGGATGCTCCAGACCGGAAGTCGCGCGTCCCCACGAACCGGGAAGAACGGGAACATCAAATACCTTCCCGTCGGGGACTCCTGCTATCGACCTGGGCATCAGGGAAGGTTTTTCCGCAAGTTCCAGAGCGGTTCGGACGGCTTGATAAATATGATCGGATGACAGATGAAAATCGGATTTCGCCTCGACCAACTTCTCGTGCAACCGGGCAATCCGTTCCTGCAATTTCTTTTCAGCGGCGACGAAACGCCGCGCGCGCGACGCCCTGGTTTCGGCATCTGTCGTATCGATACGGTCACGCCTTCCGAGCATGGCTTCCTCAATCTGTTTCGCGATCACCGGTCCGACGCTTCCCAGATCTTCCCTGATGGCGTTGATCTTGAGCACGGCACGCATGAGGTATTCGTGATCTCCCGACACATCTCCCATCTTCGCGAAGGGCGTTTCGGCCGACATGTCGAAACCCTTGCCGACCGGATGCCAGATATGCACTTCGGGTTCTTTCTGCCCGTGACGGTCTATCCGTCCGTTGCGCTGTTCCATGACGTTCGGATTCCACGGAATCTCGACGTGAATCATGTAATTGCAGTGGTTCTGGAGATCTATACCTTCGGAAGCGGCATCGGTCGCGAGCAGGATCCTTACCGGCGATACGTCGGGATGCGACTGAAACGCCGCTTTCACGGCTTCCCGCTCCTCGGGATCCATGCTTCCGTGAAGATAGGTCAAACGTTCGCCTCCGTACCCCTGAGCCGTGAGAATCTGATGAAGCCAGGAATGCGTCGCACGATATTCGGTGAACAGTATCACTCTCTTGCCGTTCCACTCTCCGTCCGTTTTGAGATGTGTCTCAATCCATGCGAGTATCGCCGAAGCTTTCGCATCCACGCGATATTTGTGATCTTCGGCCCAAGCAGTCAGTCGGTTCAGCAATTCCCTTTGGTCGGGCGTGAGCGCGGCGGCGAATTCTCCCGCGCGTTCGACTGCCTCGTGTTGGGCTTCTTCGCATCTGACGTCATCGGCCCATTCCTCCTCAGTGCGGAGGATCGCTTTTTTCAATATCCGTTCATCAAGAAGC
>Ga0351874_1012_pt1 | contig 50412 bp, 42 predicted proteins | sample BONcelFGM3001C13_FD_206790 | JGI IMG/M metagenome (GOLD analysis project Ga0351874, IMG submission 206790) | Enriched cells from coal bed in the Powder River Basin, Montana, United States - BONCAT cells FGM rep3 HSBNCT.FGM.300.1.C13 ...
TGCGCAATATAACAGGCAATGGTTCCGGTGCCGGTGTATAGGTCATACACCAGTTCATTGCCCTTGAAAGATGCAAGTTCATAGGCTAATCTGTAGAGGCTTTCTGCCTGTTTCGGATTGGTCTGGTAAAAGGAAAGCGGACCGATCCTGAAGTTCAGATCAGGTTTGCCCGGCACGGGCGATGCCATAGTTTCTGATAAATAGGATTCGCCGTGAACCACACTAAAATCCAGGTCGTTAATGGTGTCGTTCTTTTTAGGGTTGACTACATGAACAAGAGAATGAATTTCGGGAAAGGAAGATGTTAGCAAAGGGAAAAGCTCCTGATCTATTTTGGGGTTTGTTTCGGATGTTACAAGAATGACCATTACACGGCCTGCACTGGTGTTGCGGATGATCAGGTTACGCATCAGTCCGCTGTGGCTGCGTGTGTCGTAAAACGGCATTTTTTCACTCAGAGCCCAGTTCCTTACAGCCAGACGAATATCGTTCGAGGGATTTTCCTGCAGCAAACATTCGTCAATATCCAGGATGCGGTCGAACATTCCGGGAAGGTGAAAGCCGAGCCCATTCATATCCTGTTGGTTAAGCTGATCGAAAGGAGTGGGTTGGGTGAGCCATTTTCGGCTCGAAAAAGTAAACTCGAGTTTGTTGCGGTAGAAGAATTGCCTTTCTGATCCCACAATGGGACGTAGAGGAATGGAAACGAGGCCTGCAAGGCGTTCCAGGTTGTCTTTCACCTGTTTTTCCTTGTAATGCAGTTGCCAAGTGTAGTCGAGATGTTGCCAGCGGCAGCCCCCGCAGGTGCCGAAATGACGGCAGGATGGAGGCGTTCGCTGCTCGGAAGCTTTGCTGATCCGGAGGATACGGCCTTCCATAAATCTTCTTTTGTTTTTGTACACCTCAACATCTAAAATATCTCCGGGTGCGGCATACGGTACAAAAACTATCTTTTCGGCATGTTTGGCAACTGCCATGCCTTCGGAACCGGCATCAATAACTGCTAGACCCTCGACAAACAAACGCTCCTTCTTTTTTTTCTTCATGATGCGGCCTTTTCTGAAACTTTTTCTGCAAAAGTAACATATAAGCCTTTATTGATTTATTGCAATCTGCCGGAATCTTGTTGCGTGATTTTTTTCTTAAAATTGGAATTTAGTGTCAATATTGGAATTGTTCAAGTAGCTTATTATTTTTTAAATACTTATAAAGCATATTTTTAACTTTTATGATATTTGCTGGCATAGCGTTTGATTTAATGATCAATAAAATTTTTATATGAAACACATACGTCCAAACAGCTTGGCTACCGTATTATTTTTGATTGTTTTTGTTATTGGTGGGTGCCGTAAAGAGAGCAACAATCCGAATTTGAAACCTGATTTCAAGGAACTGAAAATCCCGGAGGGTTTTAACTGGTCGGCAATAACCAGCTACACCCTCAAGGTTGATGTGTTTGTTGATGGGGCCAAAACAGACAAGTTAGATGGTTCGCCCCTCGACTTGCTCGACGGTTCCGGCGCCAGACTTGATCGTCTGACAGTGATTGACGGTTCGGTGGAATTTTTCTTTCGCCTGCCCTCTGGTGTTGACATGGTCCGTGTGTACAGTCCGGGCGCTAACCGATCCTATGATATTGAACCTGGCGCTGCTTATCTGGAATTTGATGTTTCATATCAGCAACTGAAATCTTTTGGGCCTGACAGCGACGGCGACGGTATTGCGGATGCCTTCGATGATTTTCCAAACGATGCTTCAAAGGCTTATAACATAGCATATCCGGCCGTGAAGCCTCAAAACAGCATTGCTTATGGTGACATGAATCACATTCTTAAGCAGTCAAATTCGTTGGTAACACAAACCTTTGAGTCGGGGAGCCGAAATGCCGAACAGGCTCTTTGCTGGCAGTTTTTTAGCACCAATATTGTTGGAGCTGAAACCATCTCAGGACAGTTCTCAATGCGCACTGGTCAAATGTCGAGCCTTTCGAATACCCACGACCTTATTTCGCCCTGGATCGAATTTGACGGATCAGGTACAATTGATTTCAAACACAAGATAAATAACTTTTCAGGGAGTTCCAAGTTTTTGGACGTGAAGGTAATAAACTTCCCTGAGCTTACTGAGACACTGATTTACACCTACACATACAGTAACGGCAATCTGAGTCAGACCGTTTCAGTTCCCGTAACGTTCAGTGGTGTGCATCAAATCAAGTGGGTTTTTTACGGAAGTGGCGGTAACAGTCGTGGTTTTCTGGATGATATCGTAATCAGCGGCACATCTGTCGCCGACATCAGCAGCAATACCGGCAGCGGTGTTTGCTCGGTTCAGACCGGTGGTGGTGGTGGTGGAGGTTCATCCTCAAACTATCCAGGAGGTAATAATTATTATTTTCAGATTTTTGAAGACTTGTGGCCCAGCAGGGGCGATTATGACTTCAATGATATGGTGCTTGCAAACCGGGTAACCTTCAACCGCAACGCACAGAACTTTGTTGTCGGCGGTTCGGTCGAAACCAAGGTCATGGCTGTAGGAGCGTCAATTGAGAGCGGAATTGGAATGGAGTTTTTCAAAGCCAACAGCAACCACACTCAGCTCACCTATTTTACAAATTCAGTTATCTTCAGTGGCAACGGAGTGGCTGCCGATCCTGATGTGGCCAATGCAGTACGCCTGTTCGACAACGTGCGCGACTGGCAGAGTGTTCCCTATTCGAACACCGGAGGTCTGGGTCCCGATGGAGCACCACAGACAATTAGTTACGATTTCACCATACCCTCCGGAACCTTACAGCACCTCGAAATATTGGTTTACTTATTCAGGTCGGACAATCCTCAATGGCAGGTGCGCACTTTTGGATCGCCACCAACAAGCCATGCCGATATGGGTTTATTTGGAACCATTGATGACCAATCGCCGCTTTCGTGGGATTGGGATGTTAATTCAAGCTTTGCATTTCCCCGAACAGGACAGAACGCATTTTACCGCACAGAGAACAATCACCCATGGTCTATTGAATTCATCGCTACAGAGTTTAAAGTACCTTTTGAGAAAAAATCAATTTTGATGGCCTATCCGCAATTCCGCGACTGGGCTGAGTCTGGCGGAAGTGTAAATACAGGTTGGTACAACAATCCCGATAATGCACATATTTATATTCCAAACTATTAATCAGTTTTTATACAGATTATCAATTTATTAGACAAACAATCACTTGAAAACCGGCAGCGATGCCGGTTTTTTGCTTTTTACATACTGTTGTTTTATCTTTGTTGAAAACATAAGTTATATGAAGGTACTTACAATTGATCAGATCAGAGAAGCGGATCGTTTTACCATAGATAATGAGCCTGTTGCATCAATTGACCTGATGGAACGGGCAGCACTCGCCTTGTTTGAGTGGTTTAAGAAAAGGTTGCAGCCAGAACAAACGGTGCAGATTTTCTGCGGTATGGGCAACAACGGTGGCGATGGGTTGGCCCTGGCCAGGCTTTTGATTAACAATGGCTTTCAGGTAATGACACATATTGTGTTGTATGGCCCCACCAATAGTAGCGATTTCAGGACGAACCTCGAAAGGCTTCGCGACATCAGGTTTGCAAGCATTACTGAAATAGGCCCGGAAACAGTTTTTCCTGTCATCGAAAAAGGCCATCTGGTGGTGGATTGTTTGTTTGGTTCGGGCCTTAACAAAGCTGTGACTGGATTTGTTGCCGGACTTATAGAGCATATCAACGACTCAGGAGCAGTTGTGGTTTCGGTGGATATGCCTTCGGGACTTTTTGCTGACAAACCAACCGAATTACTAAAGAAACATGTGGTAAGGGCCGATTACACTTTAAGTTTTGAAACGGCTAAACGCTCGTTCCTTGTTCCTGAAAACGAATTGTATGTAGGTCAGTGGGAAGTGCTTCCAATTGGGCTCCACCACGAGTACCTCCGTGATGTCAAAGTTGATAATTACTTAATAAGCAGGCAAGAAATCAGACAGTTGCTTAAAAACAGGCAGAAGTTTTCGCATAAAGGCAGCTTTGGCCATTCGCTAATACTCGCAGGTTCTTTTGGGAAAAGCGGTGCAGCTGTACTTTCAGCAATGGCTTGTCTGCGCGCGGGAACAGGTCTGTTGCATATTCATACCCCCATCTCATCGGCTGTGGCATTGCAGGTAGCCGTGCCGGAAGCTATGCTCAGCCTCGACCCCGATGATACTGTTGTGAGCAGGTTGCCACATCTTGGACCTTTCAATGCTGTGGCAGCCGGTCCCGGACTTGGGATGGATGAGCAGACTGCCAAGGTGATCCGATTACTTATTCAGGAATCTAAACTGCCTTTGGTTCTCGATGCAGATGCACTGAACATTTTGTCGGAGAATAAAACATGGCTTTCATTTTTGCCTGCCGGTACCATAATCACCCCTCATGCACGAGAGTTTGAGCGTCTGGCCGGCGGATGGAAGGATAGTTTTGAACGTATCGAAATGCAGAGGGAGTTTTCAGAGCGGTTTAAGCTTTTTGTGGTGTTTAAAGGTGCACACACCTGCATTTCAACCCCGGGGGGTGATTGCTGGTTTAACACTACAGGCAATCCTGGCATGGCTACTGCAGGGAGCGGGGATGTGCTCACAGGCATCATAACAGGTCTGCTGGCACAGAATTACAGCCCATTTGAAGCTTCACTTACCGGGGTTTACCTGCACGGCCTTGCCGGCGACTTTGCGCTGGACAGCCAAAGCCACGAATCATTGATTGCAACAGATATTATTGCGCATTTGGGACATGCATTTAATGCTTTAAGGTTGGAGGAGTGAGTTGCGGGTTGCGGGTTTCGGGTTGCGGGTTGCGGGTTAGGCTGATTTTCAGTTCCGTTTCACCATTTTGGCAGTTGTTGCTGGTGGGAAGCATTCACTCGAGGATTCAGCCACATCAAAAATCGGAAATTTTAAGCTGAGCCTGCCGAAGTTCAAAAATCTTAAATCTTTCTATAACATTTATTTACGATTTAAGATTGAATAATTTTGGATTTAAGATCGGGTGAGTGCATATATTGTTTTCAGTTTCACCATTTTGGCCGAGGTCGTTGCTGGGAAATTGTCACCTGATAATTCAGTAAAAGCTGAATTAGCAGATCCCTTTAGGGTTAGGGGTAAAACGCTAAAAATCAACCACACTTTGCACACTAACTTGCTGATAAAATTTTGTTTACGACTAGTTTCAGGTGAATTAGTATGCCAATTTGACAAATAATGTTAAACATTAGTATAAACCGGTCAACGCTATTCAGGCATTGACAATCCGCCACCCGCAACCCGCCACCCGCAACCCGGAACCCGGAACCAGAAACAAGGAACAAGGAACCAGGAACAAGAAGCCAGAAACCAGCAACCAGCACAAACTTGCAAACCTCCCAACACATCAGATGTGCTGTTCTGCAACAATCCTGTCTTCTGTAAGGTCGTCTTCGAGGCGCAGGTTATTGATGATGAACTGTTGTCTGTCGGGGGTGTTTTTGCCCATGTAAAATTCGAGCAGGTCGCTGATTGAGAGGTCTCGTTTGAGGATCACAGGTTCGAGGCGCATGCTTGGTCCGATAAAAAATCTGAATTCGTCGGGTGAGATTTCTCCCAATCCTTTGAAACGGGTGATTTCGGGGTTGGTGCCCAGTTTATGAAGTGCTGCCACGCGCTCCTCTTCAGAATAGCAATAAATGGTTTCCTTTTTATTTCTTACCCTGAACAGAGGTGTTTGCAGTATGTACAGATGTCCTGCCTTAACAAGTTCGGGATAAAACTGCAGGAAAAATGTGAGCAGCAGCAAGCGGATGTGCATGCCATCAACATCGGCATCGGTTGCTATCACTATGTTGTTGTACCTGAGGTTTTCGATGGACTCATCAATATTTATGGCAGCCTGAAGCAGGTTGAACTCCTCGTTTTCGTACACAATTTTTTTTGTCAGCCCGTAGCAGTTAAGTGGTTTGCCTTTAAGGCTGAACACAGCCTGTGTTTGCACATCGCGGCTTTTGGTGATGCTTCCCGAAGCCGAATCGCCCTCGGTGATAAAAAGGGTGGTCTCTAAACGCTTTTCGTGGTTGGTGTTGAAATGAATGCGACAATCGCGTAGTTTTTTGTTGTGCAGACTGGCTTTTTTGACGCTTTCCCGGGCCAGTTTTTTAATGTTGGCCATATCCTTCCGTTCTTTCTCACTCTGCATGATCTTCCGCTGAAGCGCTTCTGCCGTTTCGGGGTTCATGTGCAGGTAGTTGTCGAGGTGGCGCTTGATGATGTCGCTGATGAAGGTCCTGATGCTCCTGCCCTCGGGTTCCATATATTGTGAGCCGAGTTTGGTTTTGGTTTGTGATTCAAACACAGGTTCCTGAACTTTAAGGCTGATGGCAGCCACAAGGGAGTTTCTGATGTCGGACACATCGTAATCCTTGTTGTAAAACTCCCTGATGGTCTTCACTATAGCTTCCCTGAATGCGTTTTGATGCGTGCCTCCCTGTGTGGTGTTTTGTCCGTTAACAAAGGAGTAGTATTCCTCGTTGTAGGTGTTGTTGCTGTGGGTGAATGCACACTCAAAATCTTCTTCGCGGATATGAATTATGGGATAGGTCATGGTATCGGGCCCGGCCATATTCCGTTCGAGCAGGTCGAGGAGTCCGTTTTTTGCATGGAATTTCTGCCCGTTGAACAGGATGGTGAGTCCGTTGTTGAGAAACACATAATTCCACAGCATCTCTTCCACATACTCGTGCAGGTAGCGGTAATTCCCAAAAATACCCTCATCAGGTCTGAAGGTGATGTGTGTGCCGTTTTTATCTGCTGAGGGGGCAATAGCCTGATCAAGGCTTAGCTCACCGCAGGAATATTCAACCACTTTGGTTTGGCCTTCGCGTACCGACTGCACCTTAAAAAATGACGACATTGCATTGACTGCCTTTGAACCAACACCGTTTAGCCCAACGGCTTTTTTGAATACACTGGAGTCGTATTTAGCACCTGTATTAATCTTGCTCACACAATCAATAACTTTGCCCAGCGGCATGCCTCTGCCATAATCCCTTACCGAAACCAGGTTTTCTGTGATGGTGATTTCAATAACTTTTCCATTGCCCATCACAAATTCGTCAATGCTGTTGTCTATGATTTCTTTAAGCAATACATAAATACCATCATCGTGTGAGGTGCCGTCACCCAGCTTTCCAATGTACATGCCCGGCCTCAGGCGTATATGCTCTTTCCAGTCTAATGTCCTGACGCTGTCGTCAGTATAATTGCCGGAGTTAACAATGGGATCAATCTCGCTCATGGCGCAAAATTACCTTTTTTTTAAGGGAAGTTTGGCCGGGGTTTGATGATTTGCTAACAACTTCTGTTTGCAACCTTTCATTATTTCTTTGCCACAGATTTGTGAAAAAAAAAGCAGGATTCAGGATGAATTGTTTGCGCCACCATCACGTTTTACTGTTATGGAAAGAGACTTTTTGCGGACTTGGCCGATTTGGGACATACTTGATAACTTCTTGAAATTTCACGGGAAAATGCATTATTTTTGTCCGGGAGCATGAATGAGGGGAGCAGATGATCGGACAGCTTTGTTTTTATCAAAGCTTTGATCTGATCTGGGCCTCACAAAATGCCGTTCTAAATTTTTAGCAAAATTAATTTGCCAACATTTGTGTAACAAAATAAAACCAATACAACATGACGCTGATTAAAACCACCGATGCAGATTTTAATGAAATGATCACAGCCAACGACAAAGTAATCGTGAAGTATTATGCCGACTGGTGTGGTACCTGCCGCCTTTTTGCGCCCAAGTTCAAGCGTATGGCCGAAGACCCGCAGTACGAGGGGGTAGTATTTCTGGACGTGAATGCCGAAGAAAATCAGGAAGCACGCAAAATGGCCGGAGTTGACAACCTTCCATTTTTTGCCACTTTCAGCAAAGGCATATTAGCCGAAGGCAAGGCTACTGCCAAAGAAGAAAAAATCATTGAAATGATCAAGAATTTAAGCTCATGAAAATTCCTGCCATAAAAAAACTCATTGAGAGCTACAGCGTTGCCCAGCTTCAACAAGCTGAGAACGAACTATACGATGAGCAATTGCCTTCAATAGAAGTAGAAGGTGAAGACGAAGGAGAACAGCTTACACACATCATTGCGGCTCTTTGGATCAAGAATGATATGGTCGCCAGCGGTTCTGACCTGAAAACCTCGCTCCGCAACTACACCCAGAAAGTGAGAAAATCGATTGATTGAATCTTGATTTTCGCAAACCACTGACTGTCTGAACACAATATTCCAATCTATGAAGATGAATAGTTTTATACTGTTTTTTGTGCTGCTAATATTAGCATGTACCAAAGAAAAAGAAGAAAAGCCCCAGCCCCCAGTGTCAGACTACAAGCAATTTGGGAGTTTAAGCGAACTGGAACAGACGATCCTTCAGCTTATTTCTTTGCCTGATTCGCTCGCCAGGGTTCAACGGATGAATGCCCTGTGGGACAGCCTGAAAACCAACAGGCAAATACCGTTTGCCGTTGGCGATTCCGTAATGTTTTTTTATAAAGGTCAGGTCAACACTGTTTTATGGGCAGGAGATTTTAATTCATGGAACCCAAACACAAGCGGTTGGGCAGGCCAGAGGATAGGTCAAAGTGATATTTTTCAGGTGAAAAGAACATTCCCATCCGATTCAAGGCTCGATTACAAACTAGTGATCAACAATAACTGGGTGCTCGATCCGGCAAATAGTTATGTGCAGTATAGCGGTTTCGGCCCAAACAGCGAACTACGCATGCCCGACTGGGTTTTTCCGAAGGAAACAGTGCGTACCGAAGGAGTCAACAGGGGAACACTGGGTGCCAACCAGCTTATTCACAGCAGTTCTGGTTATCTTGGCTATCAGGTGCAGTATAAAGTTTACCTTCCATATGGATACGAAACACTTAACAACATCCCGGTTATTTATGTAACTGATGGACACGAATATGCCGATGACCGGCTCGGTGCGATGGTGATTGTGCTCGACAACCTGATCCATCAGCGGAAAATTAAGCCGTTGATTGCTGTTTTCGTTGATCCCCGCAATCCTTCAAATCTTTCGCAAAACAGGCGGATGGACGAATACAGGGCCAACATACGCTTTGCAGGTTTTCTGGCTGAAGAACTTGTGCCACAAATTGATGCTGACTATAAAACTAACCCTTCAGTTAACAGTCGTGCGATTCTGGGAACATCGCTCGGTGGATGGAATTCTGCTTTTACGGGCATTCGCCATCCGGAGACTTTTGGGCTGATTGGCATTCATTCACCTGCATTCGATCAGGCAATACTCCAGGAATACAACAGCCAACCTCAGGTTCAGCTGAAAATTTTCATGAGCACGGGCTTGATCAACGACACCCAAAATCAGGCAAGGGCCATGCGTGACATCATGCAGGCAAAGGGTTATCCCCTAAAATACATTGAAGTAAACGAGGGTCATTCGTGGGGTAACTGGCGCGCGCTCATTGAAGAACCCTTAGTTTATTTCTTTCCTCCTGAATGAGTGAATCAGGATTGTTTTTTGCAGGTATTTAAGCCAAATGGGGCATAAAGCGGACAAAAATTGATCAGGGCTGTGGCCACAGGAATAATTCCGATAAGACCTAACCAACTGCCATAAAATATACCAGCGGCTCCTATAGCCAGGCCCAATACGATACGGATAACCTTGTCAACACTTCCGACATTCTTTTTCATAGTGATATTATTTGATTGAAGCACAAAAGTAAGGTATATGAGAAGCCTTGTCAGTGACTTTGGTTACAGTTGATCCAATATTTCAATTTTTCCCCTGTGGTTTTTAATCAATCCCTGTTTTTCGAGTTGTTTCAGCAAGCGTGAAACTACTTCACGGGCTGTGCCCAATTCATTTGCCAGTTGCTGATGGGTAGCGGTAATGAACCTTCCCGAAATCGAATGCCTGGTTTTTAGCAGCCGCAGCAAGCGGAAGTCAATATGTTTAAAAGCGATTTCATCCACAACACCGATCATTTCATTGAAGCGTTTGTGGTAGAGTTCCATCACAAATTCCCTCATTTCAGCATGTTTCACAAATATTTCACGAATAATGCTAACGGGAATCAAAATTGCTTCGGTTGGTTCTTCGGTAATGGCAATGGCTTTGGAGGGTTTCATGTTTAAGCCCGAAGAAATGCTCAGTGCACAACTTTCGCCTGATTTTATGGTGTACAGCAGTATTTCCCTGCCAGATTCGTCGGTTCTGACAACCTTGATGTTGCCATTTAGAACAAAAGGAATCAGGTTAATTTCGTCTCCCTCGTCCAAAATCCGTTGACCTGCCTTAATCAGTGTGTGCCTGCAGCCTTGCAGTTGTTTGATAAGTTCCTGGTCTTGAAATCCAAATAGTTCTATCACCATAATATTTATTCCCGATTGCGCAGGATTGATCTTATTCCCTTGTAGAAATCATTCAGATCGGCTTTGGTCAGGAGTAATTCATTCAGCTTTGTTTGTGTAAGTTTTCTAAACACAAGCCATTGATATACAACTGTGGCCACATAAGCGACAGAAGCACTAATTCCTGCCCCAACTAATCCCCATAATGGTATGAGTATGAAAATGAGGGGTATGGTAATTCCCAGTCCGATCAGTGCGGCGGTGAGGTTGTATGTTGGTTTGCCCATTCCCGAAAAGTAATGGCTAAAGATAGTGTTGGCTGACAAGGCGATAACACCGGGAGCCAGACTCAGGATCACATAAGTGATGTCGCCGAAATCTTTTGTAAGTATCCGTTCAAATACGAACCGCGGAATGGCAAGGAGGATCAAGATAGCCAAAGTAGTTGCCAGGACAGAAAACTTAAGCAACTGAATACTGATGTGTCGTGAATATTCGGTATCGGTGCTGTTGCTGATCCGCGAATACTGAACCAGTGAAATGCTTTGTCCGATCAGGCGAAGGCCCTCGGTCAGCTGAACGCCAGAGTTATAAATTCCTACAGCTCCATATCCTGAGAAAGCCCTGAGGAAATAAAAGCTAAGCCTCTTGTTCAGCAGGTGGAGTACCCCCGAAAGTTGCATGATGCTCCCAAACCGGAGCATTTCATGGAGCAGAAGCCTGAATTCAGCAAAGCGACTCACTGAAAAGCGCGGTCTGATAATAAACAGGCTCACAAGGGCCGGAACAGCATAGCTAACATATAAAGCAAACACAAATGCCTGTTCGTTGCGGATTCCCATGACATAAACAAAAAATGCCATAGCCGATAGCATCAGGCTGAACTGAAGACTGAACAGGCTGTTAAAAACTGCTATTTTTCCCTGTCCCAGCAGGATGCCCATATGGATGCTGTTGAGGCTGTTCATAACCACGAGTATCAGTATATGCAGGGCATAGCCTTCAGGAACCAGACTGTTGATCATGGACGGAAAAAGGCTGAGCATGCCAAAAATCAGGGCTGTCAACAGGGTAACCAACAGTGTCCATGCATAAGAAACAATCATTAGTGAGGTAGGATTGCGGCGTGGTGTGAAATATACCAATGTGCTGCTCATCAGGTCAACAAAAAGCAGGATCAGGCTTATGTCAAGCAAAATGATGCCGGCAATGCCCCAGGCTTCCTTGCCCAGTTCGTTGGCAGCAATCCAAAGAACAATCAGGCCCGAAACTGCATTCAATATTCTTGTGCCGGAGGTGCTTAATATGGTTCGAAGCAACATTCTGTGCTAGATTTTTTTGTTTTTAAAGAACCCTGACCATGTAAAAACAGAGCGTCTGGCTGAAATAACTGTATAGTGTTCGTTTCCGCTCAGATGTACCAGACCACCTCCCATATTCCCTCGTTCAGGTGCGGTAATTCGTTTCATAAATTTGGTTGAGAAATCCTCACTGGTAAGTGAAAGCACTTCGTGCAACTCTATACTGGAGATGTTGTCAGCCGGATTGGCCATTGGCAGCAATAGTTTTTCGTTGTAGTAAATGAGGGGCCCGGCAGGGATTAGCAAAGGTTCGTCCACCTCAATAGGATTCTTGGCATGGGGAGTAAATGATGCCTGGATGTCGTCCGACCAAAAAAGGTTCATCCAGTGCTTGTTGTCGGAGATAGTGTAACACATCAGCCACCATAGGCCGTTGTGTCGAAATATATTTGGAAACAATCCCTCGTATCCCTCAAGAAGCATTTTAAAGGGAGTAAGTTTATGACTCCCTGCATCAAAAGTGAACAGAAACAATTGATCGGAATCCAGTGTTGCAGGCAGACAAAAAAGTGTATTACCATAAACGAAAACACCCGGAAAACAGTGGTTGTGGTCGCTGGCCAGAGCCAGATGGTATAAATCGAATCCGGTTTTTTCCTCTGTGGAATATATCATGCGTTTTCCGGCGTGATTGAATGTGAAGAAAATCCTGTGCCCATAAGCGTCCTGACTCAGAAAAGCCTGACTCATCTGACTTTTCTTAAAAGGCTTAACAAGCCATTTTATACAATCAAAAAACTTTTCAGGCTCAGCGATGAACTGATCCAGGGGTTCAAAAATGAGCCCTATTTGGTAGTCGTCATAAAAGAAATGTTGCCTGATTGATGGTGACAAGCTGGTTGGGTTTTGGGTGTAATAATTCCTTTCAGAGGGTCCTCATTGGACAAAGATACCAAACTTCTCGTGTTGGTATATTCCTGCGTGTTGATCGGTACATTTTTGAGGTTATGAATCAAAGTAGTTTGTAGGTTGCAACTATCTCAAAGTACTTCGGTGGCCGGATACCAAAAGGTCATTTAACGCTGGATTCTGTCATCAGATTCGGGATGTTATTCTTGCAAATATATCCAAAGGAATCACTTATCACTGCAACCCAGCGAAACTTGTATTATTGCTAATGAATTCTTTTTTCAAATTGAAATAATAACAGGCATTTTTAGAAGTTATTTTATTAGTTGTTAGCCTGCCACGAACTATCTGGATATGCTTTAAGCTTCGTCAGGTTGCTTTTTTTTGTGTGGCCAAGGCTCTAACTGTTATATCTTTGAAGCCTAAAAAACCTGCTGACACAGCATGAAACTGTCTATTGTCATTGTCAATTACAACGTTGAGTATTTTCTCGAACAGTGCCTGTATTCAGTTCGTAAGGCTTTGAAAGATATTGAAAGTGAGGTGTTTGTAGTTGACAACAACTCAGTTGACGGCTCGTTGCGTATGCTGCGCGAGAAATTTCCAGAGGTAATTCTTATTGACAACAAGCAGAACCTTGGGTTCAGTAAGGCGAACAATCAGGCCATCAGGATCTCGAAAGGGGAGTATGTGCTGCTGTTGAACCCCGACACAGTTGTTGAAGATGACACATTCAGCAAGGTTATAGCATTTATGGACAGCCACCCTGATGCCGGAGGACTTGGGGTAAAGATGGTTGACGGAAAGGGTAAGTTTCTTCCCGAGTCAAAGAGGGGTCTGCCCACTCCGCTTACCGCCTTTTATAAGATATTCGGCCTTTCGCGGCTTTTCCCTCATTCGAAGCGTTTTTCAAAATATCATTTAGGTTATCTTGATAAAGACCAGATACATGAAGTTGATGTGTTGGCCGGAGCATTTATGCTGATGCGGCGCACAGTACTGGAAAAGACTGGTCTGCTTGATGAAGCTTTTTTTATGTATGGCGAAGATATTGATCTTTCATACAGGATCATTCTTGCAGGATATAAGAATTACTATTTCCCTGTAACAAGAATCATTCACTACAAAGGCGAGAGTACCCGAAAAAGCAGTGTAAACTATGTGTTTGTGTTCTACAACGCAATGATCATTTTTGCCCGAAAGCATTTTAGCCAGAAAAGAGCCCGCACATTTACCTTTCTTATTAATATCGCTATATATTTCAGGGCTTTTCTGGCGATCTTATCGCGTTTTCTCAAAAAAGCAGCCTTGCCCTTTTTTGATGCAGTCCTTGCCTTTGCAGGTATGCTTATAATAAAGGTTGTTTGGGGCGACCTGACCATATATCGTTTTGGAGGCGATTATCCATTAACATTGGTAACCATAGTAATACCATCCTATGTCCTGATCTGGATATTTTCAGTTTATCTGAGTGGCGGTTATGACAAACCCGTCAGAATGTATAAATCCATTGCCGGTGTAGCTGCCGGAAGTATCGTGATTCTAGTGTTGTATGCGCTCTTGCCCGAAAGCCTGAGGTTTTCGAGGGCATTGATCCTCTTCGGTACGCTTTGGCTGTTTGCCGGACTGAGCCTCAACAGGCTTTTGGCACACTGGATGGGAATTGAGGGCTACGAGTTGGGGGCAACACAAAAAAAACGATTTCTGGTTATTGGTGATCATCATGAGGCATTAAGGGTAAAAAAACTATTGGAAAGTACTGCTATTAAGCCTGATTTTATTGGTTTAGTTAGTCATACGGGCAATTCACCCATCTCAGATGATTTTATTGGTAACATTCTGCATGTGAAGGATATAATCACAATATATAAAATTACCGAGGTGATTTTCTGCTCCAAAAGCCTGTCGCATCAAACCATAATTGACAAAATGGTCGAATGGCATCATACGCAGATTGACTATAAGATTGCTCCGGAAGATAGCTTGTCTATAATAGGAAGTAACTCTATTAACACTCGAGGGGATATGTACACAATTGATATTAAAGCAATTGACAAAGCCAGTAACCGACGCAATAAACGATTTTTCGATATAATTACCTCGATTGGAATGATAATATCATGGCCAGTACTGCTCTTTGCAGTTAAGCAACCTATTGGAGTCATTATTAATTCACTCAGGATTCTGTTCGGAAAAAATTCCTGGGTTGGTTATTGCAAAGTGGAAACTGGTCAACAAGGCAAATTACCGCACATCAGAACAGGAGTGCTTCATCCTGCTGATGTCTTTGTGCAGCCGGTTACTGATCCCGAAACCCTGAGCCATCTGAACCTTATGTATGCCAGGGACTATTCGCTGCTGAAGGATTTCAACATCATCTTCAGAGGAATACGCCAGACAGGAAGGAAATCTCAATAATCTGAAATACTGACTTCAGGCATTTTGCATAATAACGGCACTTGTGCTGTTTATGGGGTTAAATCATGTATCTTTGCCCACAATAACCAAAACAAACAGTTCATTTACAGACTATGCTCAGCAGACGACACCTCCGAACAAAAGTCCTGCAGGCTTTGTATGCCTATTTTCAGTCGGGCGACCACCAGATTGACCAGGGTGAGAAACAGCTCTTATTGAGCATTAATAAACTTCATGAGCTTTTTATTTACCAATTGAGTTTTTTGATCGAGACTGCCCGTTATGCCGAGAAACGACTGGAAGAGGGGCGTAGGAAACATCTTCCAACTGCTGAGGATCTAAACCCCAACATGCGTTTTGCCGAGATGCAACTGCTGGCAAGGATTGACGAAAACAAGGAGTTCCGGAGGATGGAAAAACTTTACCGGATAAACTGGTCACAGGAACAGGATCTGATAAGAAAGTTTTATAATCTGATTCGCGAGTCAGACGATTTTGAACGGTATATGTCGGCTGAAAAAACAGGATTTGCAGCTGAGAAAAAATTCCTTGCCACCATCGCCGAAAAGTACTTCAGTATTTTCGACCTGCTTCAATCGTTTTACGAAGAAAAAAGCATCTATTTTGTGGATGATTATCATCTTGTGACCTATCTGGTTGTTAAGTTTTTTAAAGGCATTGAGGATGATTTCGGGCCAGAAAGCCAGTTGCCTCCGCTGTTGAAATCTGAAACCGAGGACGAAAATGAAGATCTTGATTTTGTCAAGAAACTCTTCCGCGAAACAGTGATGCATAGTGATGAGTATGGTCAGTTGATTGCAGCAACTACCCAAAATTGGGAGCAGGACCGGATTGCCATTATGGACATGATCATCCTTAAAATGGCTCTTGCGGAGCTCGTGAGTTTCCCCTCCATTCCTGTTAAAGTCACAATGAACGAGTATATTGACATCTCCAAGTATTTCAGCACAGCACGAAGCAAAGTATTTGTAAACGGTGTGCTTGATAAGCTAATTCATGATTTCAGGGCTGGTGGCAAGATTGTGAAAACAGGACGCGGGCTGCTGGATGATTAATAATCATATTCATGCTTTGGCAATCCGGTGGCGCTTCATAAACCTTTTTACTTATGTATGGTTTTACCATAGTTTATAACTCGCAGGAGCACTTAGAAGTAACATCCGGTTGCCGGATCAGTTTTCAAAGTCCAACCTCCGGTCGTTCATGTGTTTTTACCCACCGTAAGTCTGCTGCCTTTCGTGAAGAGAAAATCATGCTTGAAACCACCAGCCACATTATCGGTATTGACGGGCTTCTTCTTAACCTCGTTCCCCTCACAAAATCCTATGCTGCCATTTCAGTTACCGATTTATTAAGCAAACTTCATGAGCATTTTTCCACAGACATGTTCAATCAGTTTAGGGGGGAGTTTACTGGATTTATGTTTAATAAAGAAAGTGAGGAACTACTTTTTTTCATGAACCAAACCGGGACAAAAGCCTGTTATTATGCTCGGTCTGGCCAAACCTTTGTGGTGAGCCCGTCTTTAAGGGAGTTATTGTCGCTTGCCGGACCCGGCTTCGGTGAACCATCTCTTGAAGTTAATGCAGCATACAGTTTACTTGTTATGGGGGGGATGACCGGCAGCCAGACTCTTGTTGACGGAGTGCAGAGGTTGCTGGCCGGAGAAATGATCAGGGTGACAGGGAACCGATCAGAAGTGTTACGTTATCATGATTTTAATACAATCAGCCCAACGATTCACTCACGTAAAGAGGCAATTGCACGACTCGACGAGTTGTTTCAGCGGAATATTAATCTGGAATACAGCAAAGATGCAATCCCGGGAAGCCAGTTTGTTGCTACCTTAAGTGGTGGCCTCGATTCAAGAATGAACGTTATGGCAGCAGCGGAACTTGGTTACAGGACTCAGAACTTTTGCTTCTCGGAGCCAGGTTATGCCGACCAGCGTATTTCAGAACAAATCAGCCGCGATTTAGGCAGTCCCCATTCATTTGTTTCGCTTGAAGGAGGAGACTATGTTCTTGATTTTGAGCAAAACATGGCGATACACGAAGGACTTATATTTTATGTTTCCTCTGCCCATTACCGGTATGCACTTTCTAAAATTCCTTGTAACAACTGCTCCATGATACACACCGGGCAGATAGGTGATGCGGTTCTTGGAGGGTTTATGACAAAGAGTAATACCATAACGGACTATTATTCAAAACGTCTGTCATCAAAACTAATTCATAAATTACCTGTCATAAGAGAGGGCGATTGGGCTTCAGTGGAGGTGTTCAGGATATACAACAGGCTTTTTAACGTAACGGTTTCAGGATCCTATGTAACAGAACATATGGGTATGTATCTGGTGTCGCCTTTCCTTGAACCGGATTTCATTGACTTATGCCTGAGCCTTGACCCGTCGCTTAAGTCAGAAAGCCGCATCTACATTGACTGGATCAGGGCGAAAAGACCACAGGTAGCACGATATGTATGGGAACGAACGGGTTTCAGACCTAATGCTTCTTGGAAGAATGATCTGAGCAGGATTACGAACAAAATGAACAGCCTGTTCAGGAAAGTAACAGGAAATCAGCTCAGATACGGTATGAACCCTTATGACTATTGGTTTCAGACCAGGCCTGAGATCAAGTCGTTTATGATGCAACAGTTTCGGGCCGGCATTGATAACATCGGAAACCCTGAGCTAAAAAGTGACTGTCGGATATTGTTCGAATCAGGGAACACCATTGAGAAAACCCTGGTGCTTACATTGCTCGGCGGAATTGAGATGCTGAACCTTAAATCCTGAGTTTATTATGGTCAGATTTTTAATTAAATAAAGCCTCAGTTTTGGTACAGTTTTGGTTTAGGACCGGCAATATGAGAAGTTTAGGATTGCTCATTTTACTTTGCTTTGGCTTGCAAACCTCGAATGCCCAGCCGGTTTTTGTTTCGGTTGAGGCAGTATCAGATGAGGTGAAGCAGTTTGGTTTATATGAGATGGAAGTGCGACTGAACAGCACAGTTTCAAACCCTTACGATTTTGACCAAATATGGCTGAAAGCTGTATTTACATCTCCATTATCGGAGGTGTACGTTCAGGATGGCTTTTACTACCAACCCTTTGAAACGGAATTCAGCCAATTGGCACGATCGGGCGAGCCTTTCTGGAAACTAAGGTTTACACCTGCTGAAACCGGCTTATGGTCTGTGTACCTGATTGTGACTGATAGCGATGGATCAGACCAAAGTGAAACGTTAACATTCACATGTGTTCCTTCGTCTTTGCCGTCTTTGCCTGCATTTGTCAACGATCAGTTTTTTCTTTCCGACAAGAACGGATCAACAGTTTTTCTGGTGGGCGAGAATATCGCCTGGGCCGAATTTCAGTCGGGTACTGACCGAATGCATGAATATATGGAAGCCCTTGCATCATCCGGGGCAAATTTTGCCAAACTGATGATGGTTCCCTGGTCATACAGCATTGAGTGGGGTCCTCAGGGCTTTAAGAACTATTCAGGCAGGCAGGACAGGGCTTTTATGCTCGACAGCGTGTTCCGAATGGCCGACAGGCTCGGATTATATCTGCAATTGGCCTTTTCAATCCATGATGAGTTGAGAATTGGGTTTGATGGCGAGGATTGGCGGTCAAATCCCTACAACCAAACAAATGGTGGGCCATGCGCACAGCCTAAAGATTTCTTTTCGAACAGCAGCGCGATGACCGGATTTAAGAACAGAATGCGCTATATCAATGCCCGATGGGGCTATTCGCAGCGTCTTTTTGGATGGGAGCTGTTTTCAGAGGCAGATAATTTTCCTGATTATAACCAATTTGCCTCTCAGGTGGCCTCATGGGCAGGTTTGATGGCAGGTGCCATGAAGCAATACGATGTGTTTGAAAGGCCTGTTTCGGTTGGCTTTGCCCTCACAAAAAGCAATCCTGCAGCTTGGAACCACCCTGACATAGGGTTTACACAGTTTCACTACTATGGTGGAAGAACTGATCTCGAAGGGGAAGCATTCAGGTTAACAGGGGTGTATCGCGATACATACCAAAAGCCTGTCCTTGGAGGCGAATATGGTATTGACTACATTATGGACTCCATCATTGCTTTCGACCCAAATGGATGGGCTATCCACAACGGACTATGGGCTTCAGCCTTGTCAGGTTCGTTCGGAGCTGTTGTGCCCTGGTTTTGGGATGCCTACATTCACGATCTTGATCTTTACTACAGGTTTAACGGAATCAGCAATTTCATGAAGGACGAACAACTTTCCGGTTCAGGTTTTCAGCCCGTCCATTTAAAGTCGGAAACCAAAGCTAGGTTGGATTTTGTCATTGAGCCGAAGTTTGACGAACTGAATCAGAAAGCGCCTTCCAGCATCTTTACCCTCAGACCAACCGGAATATTAACCCCGTCACCTGATAGCATGGGAACTCTTTTGTTCGGACCTTCGTCGGTTTTTGCCAACCTCAGAAACCCACCTGTGTTTTATGGCAATTGGCCCGAAACTTCAATGATAGAGTTATATATTGGGCCTCAGGTTAACAGTGGTGTGCTGCAGATTAGTCTTAACGGTCAGGTGATTCTCGAACAGTCAGTAACCGCCAATCAGCTGGTTCAGGTTTTGGTACCGGCCGGAAACCACAGCATTGGAATTGATAATATTGGAAGCGGTTTTCTGAGTATTATTGAACTTGATCATATAGTTTTTACATCATACATTCCCATTATCCGCGGATTTGCCCTGATGAACGACAGCCGTGCCCTGGCCTGGGTGCACAACCGATTGAACAACTGGCAGTGGTACAGGCTTGAAAACCAGGCTCCGGTACCTGAACAGGGAATCGTTGTGTTTCCTTATTATTCAGGAGCATACGAGGTTGATTTTTACAGCACAACTTCCGGGATGATGGAAAACAGCCTGGTAATCAATGCCACTGAAAGTGGTCTGGTTGTGCCTGTGGAAGATTTATCAACAGACCTTGCTTTAAAAGTTGCATTAATGACCTCTTATGCTGATACTTACAAGGAGGAGATTCCTCAGATCAAAGTGTATCCTAATCCCTCAACCGGAAACGTAACTTTCGCCTTTGAATCTCTTGCTGGAGCCCCTGTTTTTCTATCAATCAGCGATATGCAGGGCCGGACAATTTATCAGACAATGGCTAAACCGGCGCAGACAGGATTGATACAACTGCGTTGGGAACCAATGTCACACCATAGGGGTCAGATGTTTCTGTACAGGATAGTCAACACGTCAAACCAATATGCCGGAAAGCTTATTCTTGAGTAGTTTAAGTAAAACAATTTTGGATGGTTTTGTTCTTTCCGAATACACTGGAAATACTCACTTTGGTTGGTATAAATTATCCTGCAGCAGAAATTTGGTGCCCAATTGAAGCAGTTTCCGGTGTTTAAGTGGTAAGATTGAATGTTAAATCACAGCAAACGGTAGCAAGTTTTGGTAAAATGATTACTTTTGCTTTCGGAATACACTCATTGTTAATATATTAACAAATCTTTCATTTAGACAAAACCAGAAGACATGACGAAGATATTTGATTTAGACAGGATTAAGGCAACATATGCTGCCTTGCCCGCCCGGGTTGAAGCAGCACGGGCATTAATCGGAAGGCCGCTTACACTGACCGAGAAGATTCTTTATGCCCATTTGTCGGATGCATTGCCCGTGAAAGCTTTTGACAGAGGACAATCATACGTTGATTTCAACCCCGACCGTGTGGCAATGCAGGATGCAACTGCACAAATGGCCCTGCTTCAGTTTATGCAGGCGGGCAAATCAAGGGCAGCGGTTCCTTCAACAGTTCATTGCGACCATCTGATCCAGGCAAGGATCGGTGCGGCAGAGGATCTCAGGGCTGCCAACGAAAGCAGCAAGGAAGTATTTGATTTCCTTGCATCAGTTTCGAATAAGTATGGAATAGGTTTCTGGAAACCTGGTGCAGGAATCATCCATCAGGTGGTGCTTGAAAATTATGCATTTCCCGGAGGAATGATGATTGGGACCGATTCCCATACGGTTAATGCAGGTGGTTTGGGAATGATAGCTATTGGTGTGGGCGGTGCAGATGCTGTTGATGTTATGGCCGGGATGTCGTGGGAGCTTAAATTCCCCAAACTTATCGGTGTGAAATTAACCGGAAAACTCAGTGGCTGGACTTCCGCCAAAGATTTAATCCTGAAGGTAGCAGGAATTCTTACTGTAAAGGGAGGCACAGGCGCCATAGTTGAATACTTTGGCGAGGGAGCCAGAACACTCTCGTGTACTGGCAAAGGAACTATCTGTAATATGGGCGCCGAGATTGGTGCCACAACCTCCATCTTCGGATACGACAAGAAGATGGAAGATTACCTTCGCGGAACAGGCCGCGACATAGTGGCCGATGAAGCCAACAGGGTGAAAGAACACCTTACGGCCGACCCCGAAGTTTATGCACATCCTGAACAGTACTTCGACCAATTGATTGAGATCAATCTGTCAGAACTGGAGCCGCATATTAACGGACCGTTCACACCCGACCTCGCCACTCCTGTATCGAAATTTGCACAGGCAGTCAGGGACAATGGCTGGCCCGAGAAGCTTGAAGTAGGGCTTATCGGATCATGCACCAATTCATCGTATGAAGACATCTCAAGGGCTGCTTCAATAGCGCGCCAGGCAATTGATAAGAAACTGGAGGTCACCTCCGAATATACCGTAACTCCGGGTTCCGAGATGGTGCGTTATACGGTGGAAAGAGACGGCTATCTGGATACTTTTACTTCCATCGGCGGTGTAATTCTTGCCAATGCTTGTGGACCCTGTATCGGGCAATGGGCCAGGCACAATGCCGAAAAAGGCGAACGCAATTCCATCATGACTTCCTTCAACCGTAACTTTGCCAAGCGAAACGACGGTAACCCCAACACACACGGCTTCGTTGCATCTCCAGAAATTGTTACCGCTTATGCAATTGCAGGGACACTTCTTTTCAACCCCATGACCGATTTTCTCGTGAATAAGGAAGGAAAAAAAGTCAAACTTGACGAACCTCAGGGCATAGAATTTCCTCCTGGAGGCTTCGCGGTAGAAGATAATGGCTATCAGGCTCCTGCTGAAGACGGTAGCAAAGTGGATGTCATAGTTGACCCAAAATCAAACCGGCTTCAGTTGCTCGATCCTTTTAAAGCATGGAACGGTGAAGATTTCAAAGGACTTTATCTACTGATAAAAGCAAAAGGTAAATGTACCACCGACCACATCTCGATGGCTGGTCCGTGGTTGAAATACAGGGGACACCTCGAAAATATTTCCCAAAACCTGCTGATTGGAGCTGTAAATTTCTTCGGTGAAAAAACGAATGCAGTTAAAAACCAGATTAACGGTGGTTTGGACACAGTTCCCGATGCGGCAAAAGCCTACCGTGATTCAGGAATAGGTTCAATTGTTGTTGGTGATGAAAATTATGGTGAGGGATCTTCACGCGAACATGCAGCTATGGAGCCACGCTTCATGGGCGTAAAGGCTGTACTGGTGAAATCTTTCGCGCGCATACACGAAACCAACCTGAAAAAGCAGGGAATGCTCGCAATCACTTTCGCTGATAGGGCTGATTATGACAAAATAAGGGAAGACGATCGTATTGATGTGATAGGCCTGGGGGATTTTGAGGAGGGTAGACCACTCACAGTCAGACTAAATCACGCAGATGGATCAGTGGAAGAATTTCTTGTCAACCATACGTACAATAATAATCAGATTGAGTGGTTCAGGGCCGGAAGTGCCTTAAATTTGATTAATCAGAAAGAAAAGTAGTTTCTTTTTTGAACTTTGGTTTGAATTGTATATTTTTACACATCCGATCTGGCCTAGTCCGGAATGGGTTGACTGTCAAACTAAATTAGAAACAAAAACTATTTGTTATGAAAAGATTAATTCTACTCCTTTCGGTTCTGGTTGGGATTTCAGCCATAACACCGCTGTTGGCACAGAAGTCTGATAAAGAGATCAGCAAACAATTGAAGTCTAAAGCCACCAAAAAAGCAAGGGAAGAAGCCAAGCTGTATAAAAAGCAAGGTTATTTTGTTGCCCAGGGGGCTTTGCCAATGGACATCCAACTTGAGAATTCCTGGAAAAAGCAACTTCAGGAAGATAGCGATGGATATCCAAAATACATCATAGCCACCGGCAATTCGGTTTCCGAATCTCAAACTGCAGCAAAGCTTCAGGCTACCGAAACAGCCAAACTCGAGCTTGCAGGAACGATCACTACCAATGTGCTTGCCATTATTGAAAACAATATTGCTACCCAGCAACTCACTGGTGAAGAGGCCGCTGCAGTTACCAAAACAGTTGGTGCATCAAAGAACCTTATTGCTCAGGAGCTCGGAAGGGTGATCACACTGTATGAAATGTACCGCAAAATGAAAAATGGCAACATCGAAGCCAGCATCAGGCTAGCCTACGACAGTAAAACTGCAAAAGATGCAGCCAAAAAGATCATTCGTAAAAAACTGGAAGAGGAAGCAGAACTTGTTCAGGACAAGCTTGATAAGCTTCTGAATTTCTAAACAGAATCACCAGATGCTATTATATAACAGGCTTTGTGAATGAATAAAGCCTCCTATCTGTCATTCCCACAATACTCATGCCCATGGAGACGGAGCCTATGTGAAACAGCGTATTCAGATATTGGGCCTGGAAAGTAGTTTTATACTTTGAAATGATTTTGTTGATAATAGTTTGTTTCATAGTATAATACGAAAATCAGATTTTGTAGTGACCCTGATTCATTCGGGTCATATTTCAAGAGACCTTTACGAGTGGCAGAGAACCAGAGCAATAATCTGGCGACTGAATAAACAATGCCTCTCGCTATATTAGCAATTTTCAAATTATCATGATTTACTAAAGGTACAGTATTCATTAAACTACCCTATTGGTTTCTTTGGTTGATTCATTGCTGAAAAGAGCAACCATAATGTGCTTCATGACCGAGAATCTAGTTTTCAAAAGCAGCATGATGCATGCATTGACCTAATGTTGCAGGCCAAGGAAACTTTTAAAGACTACCATGATAAATATATCTTCACTATTGACAATTTGTTTATTTTTATCCGGAATTAACATTCAACCTATGAGCATAAGATTGTTTTTCATTCTGATTATATTATCAATGAAAGTTTCCTCACAAGACACTTTTTCAATTGTTGCTGTAGATACCCTTACAGGTGAAATTGGTAGTGCCGGTGCGAGTTGCATTGACAACAATGCTATTCCCGGCGGAGCCATCATCATCAGTGATATTATCCCGGCCAGGGGTGCCATACACACACAGTCTTACTGGGTATCAGCCAATCAGGTGAACGCTCACAACAGAATGGTGCTGGGCGATTCGCCTCAGGAGATTATTGATTGGCTGGTGGCAAATGATGTCCAAAACCTGCCCGGAAGACGACAGTATGGTATTGTAGATGTTGATGCTGAAGGAAATCCCCGTTCAGCTGCTTTTACCGGTGCCGATTGTTTCAATTGGAAAGGGCACAAAACCGGCCCTAATTTCAGCATACAGGGAAATATTCTTTTGGGCGAACAGATTATCAACGATATGGAAGCCGGTTTTCTGCAAACTGAAGGCACCCTTTCGGACAAACTGATGGCTGCTTTGCAGGGAGCCAAGGTTGCTGGTGCCGATACCAGATGCCTGAATGAAGGTGTTTCATCTTTATCAGCATTTATCCGGATGGCCAGACCAGAAGATGATCCGGACAGCCTGTACCTTGATCTGAATGTGCCTGTTACTCCATTCGGTGTTGAGCCTATTGACGAACTTCAAGAATTGTATGATGAATGGAAACAGCTTGTCGCAGTACGAACAATTCAGGACCGAGTGGATTTCGCTGTCGAATACTTCTCCGAAATGAAAGTTGTAACAATTAATCCATCCCATGTGGACGAGCCATACCGATGGACATTGTATAATTCTGAAGGAAAAGTAATTCATCAGCCTGCAACAGCAAAAGGCAATATCAGCATCAGGATGAACAGTTATTCAGCAGGTTTGTATATCATAAACATCTCAAACAGCAAACATCAGTCATTAAGCTTTAAATTCGTCATACACTAATGAAAAGAGCGCACAGAATAATCTCATCAACAATACATTCCGGAATGAAACCAATCATCCAAAAGATAAGAGTCTTAGCAACAATTGCATTCTTTGCATTGGCCTCTCAGGTATTAATGACTTCCTGCGGGTGTATCACAGGCACGGGGCCGGTTGTACAGAAAGAACGCGAAATACGGAAGGCCAGGCATGTTGTGGTTAACCTTGATGCGGACATAATATTGTCTCAAACAAATGAACCTAAAGTAGTTGTCACAACAAACCCCAATGTTCAGAAATATATCAAAGTGAGGCAGCAGGGTGATGTTATCACGATAAAATCCTCCCGTTGTTTCGGTAAAAATCCCAACCTGACCATTGAGATTGGCTTGCCTGAGCCGGAGTCGGTGACCCTGAATTCAGATGCGCAGTTGAAAACAACAGGCAACCGTATTGACGTTAAATCTTTTACGCTTGTTTCAACAGGTAATGGTGTGGTTAATATGATTCTTTCAACGGTTGACTTAAATATCAAAACAACTGCAAGGTCAAAAGTTTTTGTCAATGGTTTTACCGGCAACCTTAACCTTGAACTCTCAGACCGTGCTCAGTTTTTCGGGCTTGGAACTCCTGCAAGCACTGCGAATGTTCAATTGCAGGGTAGTAGTAAGGCTCAGGTGCAGGTACAGAAAAAACTGGAAGCAAAGCTAGATTCCGGCACTACGCTTGATTATCGTGGAAAAAAAGGTATTGAAGTAGCTGTTTCTGGCGAAGGCCGCGTTAAAGAGTTGGAATAACAATAATAGAGTTATTTATTCGTTGATATGGCATTATAAAACCGACCCATGAGATTCAACCCACTTAAGTCATTGTTGTTATTCATTTTAGTTTTAGTGTTGTTTCAAACATCTTCGGCTCAGTCTGGCGGAAGGGGTGCGTATTCATTTGTTGATGCCCCGGTTTCGGCCCGTGTCGCAGCTCTTGGCGGCATCGCTGTTCCGATTGATGATGGTGACCTCGTCTTAGGGTTGTTAAATCCTGCTCTTATCAATGATAAGGCCCACAACCAACTTAGCATATCCTATGTAGATTACTTTGCCGACATCAACTTCGGCTCTGTTCAGTATGGAAGGAGCTTCGAAAAGCTTGGTCACTTTAGCGGCGGACTGCAATACTATAACTACGGAACATTCGATTATGCTGATGAAGGCGGACAGCGTGACGGGCAGTTTTCAGCTGCCGACTATGTTTTTGTACTTGGCTGGGGCCGCCAGTTAGACTCTAACTTTAGCATCGGTGCCAACATGAAATTCATTGGGTCAGATTATGAGTCATACAGTTCATATGGTCTGGCTGTAGATGTTGCCGGAACCTATAAAACTAAATCCGGTTGGTTGCTGGCACTTACAGCCCGCAATATCGGACGTGAACTTAAATCCTATCTGCCCGCAGAAGCTTACTCCATGCCTTTTTCGATGCAATTTGGTGCTTCAAAACGTCTCGAACACGTTCCTTTTCGCATCATTATGATTTATGATCGCCTCGATAGATGGGACCTGACATTTAATAGTTCCCTCAACAACAGTGGAACAGATCCGATTACAGGCGAGACCAAAGATAAGGGTGGCGCTGAGAAATTTGCCGATCAGCTTATGCGTCACCTGATATTAGGGGGCGAGTTCTATATTGGCAAAAACCTGATATTGAGGGGAAGTTATAACTATGGCCGTCGCAAAGAAATGATTATCCCGGATAAATTGGGAACCGTTGGCTTTAGTTGGGGCATCGGCATTCGTATCAGCAGGTTTAACATCAATTACAGCCGCGCAGCCTACCATGTTGTCGGATCGCCCAACTACCTCACTATTTCCACGAACCTGTCTGGCTTTGGTCGTTAAAGGCGATCGCATTTCAATTAATTGCTTATCAGATAGATATATAAATTATATGTAAAGCAGGCAGGGTTGGCCTTTTAGTCCCCTCAAAAATTGTATCATTGCACCGCTAAAGACACATTCATGTTGAGGATTATTTTTCTATGTACATTGTTACATGTAGCAGGTCTGCTTTATGCTGTTGACCTTGGCCCGTCCATAAAAACCTTTATTGACAACAAACCAGAAGGTTCACGCTATGAAATAGATCGCGAATATCTTTATTCAAGTCAAGTGCTGCCTAGGTTTTATAACAACCGTGATTTTCGTCCTGCCTGGATTGCAGCACAAACCCTTAATAAAAACGGCCACGACCTGCTCAACTACATCCGCCGGGTTGATGAGCATGGACTAAGACCACAGGATTATCATTTACATCTTATTGAGAAGCACGTTGCTAAGCTTATTTCTTTTCACGTGCCTTTAGAAAAAGATCTTGTGCACCTTGATATATTGCTTACGGATGCTTTTCTGTTATTGGGAAGCCAAATGTATTTCGGAAAGGTTGACCCTAATAAGGAAGGGGCTGATTGGAAGATACAACGCAAAGAGCCCGGATTAAGACTTGACATAAAACTTGAAAGGGCATTGTACAACGACGACATCACTTCTGCACTCGACAGTCTTGAACCCAGACAACATTCCTACAGAGTACTAAAACGTAAGCTATCATTGTTAAGATCTCTTGAAGAACATAATTGGCCGGTTCTTCGTTCTGGCTCTTCCATTAAGCCCGGCGAGGTACATGCCTTGATGCCTGAAATCAGGCTCAGGCTTAAAAAGCTTGATTATCCTATAAATGACACTCTTTCGGAAGCTTATGATCCTGAACTAGTGAAGATAGTGGTGTTGTTTCAGAACGAAAGAGGTCTAAATGCTGACGGCGTTGTTGGCAAAGGTACACTGGAGGCCCTCAACCGGAAACCCGGACAGTTAGCTGATGAAGTTAGGGTTAATATGGAGCGCCTCAGGTGGCTGCCTTTGAATGTTCCGGAACAGTATATTCTGGTGAACATCGCAAATTTCGAACTAGACCTGTTGCGTCAAGCTGACACTGTGATCAGCATGAGGGCAATTGTTGGCAAGGAATACCGCAAAACACCAGTGTTCAACGGGCGAATAAGCTACCTTGTTTTTAGCCCTACATGGACTGTCCCCCCGACCATTCTAAGAAACGATGTTATCCCGGAACTCATGAAAGGTCCCGGATACCTTCAGCAAAAGAATATGGTTTTACTACGGACAGATGGCACAGAAATCGCTTATACGGATGTTGACTGGTCTAAAGTTTCCAAAAAGAACTTTCCATATATGGTCAGGCAAAACCCGGGACCTGACAATGCATTGGGCAGGGTGAAATTCATGTTTCCTAATGAATACAATGTGTACATTCATGACACTCCTTCCAAAACTCTGTTTTCGCAGGAAGGAAGGGCATTCAGTTCGGGATGTGTGCGCGTTGAAAAACCATTTGAACTAGCACAAACCTTGTTGGCCGACATGCCTGACTGGACAGAAGAAAAGATAAAGGAAGCAATGAATCGTGACCGTGAGCAAAGGGTAAACCTGAAAACTCCTGTTGACGTAGTATTGATTTACCTGACAGCCTGGAGCGATAATAACCAACGCGTCCATTTCAGGAAGGATGTGTACAAACGCGATGCTATGGTACTCAATGCGCTGAACCAAAAACCCACCAAACGACAGATTCGCTGATCAGCCAGCCGAAAAGAGATTTTCCGACTGTAAGTCTCTGAGAAGTCTAGATTGCTTCGTGTAACAATCTGTTCCGGAATGAATATACAAACAGCTGCCGCCTTTGATGGTTTTAATGATTTGTTCATTAAGTTCCACAGGTACAGCGGGGCAGCCGTGGCTGCGACCAAGCCGGCCATGCTTTGCGATAAATTCCTCAGAAACATAATCTGCACCATGCATCACGATGGCCCTATCCCTCGCTTTATCGTTGATTCCTTCCTCGAGACCATCGAGGTAGAGCGACAAACCATGTTTTCCAATGTAGGTTTCTCCTGTGGAATAGAATCCGGCACTGCTGGTATAAGAGCCCGGAGTATTGGAGAATACTTCGGCGTACAATTCTCCCGAATTGCGTCCATGCGACACATAACAGTGAACGAGGATTGTAAAATTAGACAAATCAATAACCCACAGCCGTTTTTTGTCTGAAGGAATACTAAAGTCAATCAGGGTTAACAAATGCTCCCTTCTCAGTCTGTTATCCTGCATTAAACTTTCGTATCCAGCCAGCGCTGTCCAAATCAAGTCATGTCGGGGCAATTCATCCCTTGTCATCTTCATGTTGGTTTCCAACTTGTCCAAAAGGGTTTCTGACCGTGAATTCAGCTCAAAGTTACCCGTAGATTGTGCAATGGTGACAGGCAAAACAAACAAGATGGCCAGCGAAACAAACTTTAATCCCATGGTTCAAAAATACTCATTAATTCTTACATTGAATAACAGCCCGGTTGATTCAATGCTTTGAAATAGTAACGAGAAAGCCTGCACAAGATTTTTTGCAGCTCAAAATATTTATCATTGATGGTCAACGTATCTTATTTTATTCTTAATCCTGATTGCCGTCCCTCTTTTCTTGTACTGTTCGTTGATACTGTATAGCTTGTTTTGATGTATTTTTGGCGTTTATTTTCCTCGAAAATGCACCTTCAGCGAATCACGCTTACCAATTTCAAGAATTATCAGCAAGCCGAAATGCATTTTTCGGACAAGATCAATTGCTTTATCGGAGATAACGGTGCCGGAAAAACAAATATACTCGATGCGGTGTATTATTTGTCTTACTGTAAAAGTTATTTTAACCTCGCCGACCAGCAGAACATCAGGCACCACGAAGACTTTTTTAGTATTCACGGATATTTCGGAAACCAGCATTCTGTGCCTGATCAGGTATCCTGTATTCAAAAGAGAAACCACAAGAAAACCTTCAGGTTCAACCAGAAAGATTATGAACGCCTTGCAGACCACATAGGGAAGATACCCGTTGTAATGATTTCACCATACGACCGCGACCTTATCAATGAGGGCAGTGAGGTGAGAAGACGGTTTCTTGATTCGGTGGTTTCACAGTTCGACCCAGTTTACCTCAACCACCTGATTACTTATAATAAAGCCCTGTTACAGCGTAACAGCCTGTTGAAACAGTTCTCTGAGCGCCACCATTTTGATCCCGATTTGCTTCAGCTCTACAATGAGCCTCTTAAAGTATCTGCACAGCTTATTTATGAGCGTAGGAAAGCATTCATTGACGCATTTTTGCCTTTGTTCTCGCATTATTATGCCTTAGTATCCGGTGAAAGGGAAACAGTGGCAATAGAGTACGAATCTGACTTGCATCACAGTGGCCTCGAAGACTTATTTGCCGGGGCAATCGAGAAAGACCGTCAGGCAAGATTTACCACCGTTGGGGTGCACAAGGATGACTTACTCTTTACGATTGGCTCATATCCGTTAAAAAAGTTTGGTTCACAGGGACAGCAGAAATCATTCGTTATTGCCCTGAAACTGGCACAGTTCGATTATACTTCAGCTATTATGGGGCAAAAGCCGGTTTTGCTTTTCGATGATATTTTTGACAAACTGGATGATTTCAGGGTGGGCCAACTTATCCAGCTTGTGAGCGAGGAGCGTTTTGGTCAGGTGTTTATAACTGATACACAGCGGAATCGTATCGAGCGCTTGTTTGAAGACAGCCCTATAGACCACCGTATTTTCAAAGTTGAAACAGGTACAGTCGCTAAGGTTTGATTTTTTCTTTTCTCCTCACCGTTGCTTCCTGCAGGATATGCAGTATTTTTGTCTTATGTCAGCAAGCAACAAACCTCCCCTCGAAGGCGCAATAATGGAGTTTTTGCGTTATTATGGCCTGGAAGAGAAATACAATGACATGAAGGTGGTGCATGCCTGGAAAGATGTTGTGGGCAAAATGATCGCATCACACACTATGGATTTGTATGTTCAGCGCAAGGTATTGTTCGTAAAGCTTGACTCGGATGCACTCAGAAACGAACTCGCGTACAGCAAAAGCCTTCTGATTGAGAAGCTTAACGACGCAGCGGGCAGACAAATAATTCAGGACATAGTATTCAGATAATCAAATCAATACGGCAACAAATCAGTGTAATAGAATTCCCTGTCAAAGCTGCCGTTGGTATCAGAAGGATAGATGCGCTTCACGGTTTGTCCCTGTCTTACCCTGACTGGCTTTTTAAACACCGGCCCGTCGAATACAAAAGTGTGGAATTCCCCGTTTTCACCACATGGATCAACATTTTCGGGCAGTTCGTCAATGAATCTTCGGTCAAAGTCACGGCCGCAATAAGTAGCGTCTAATCGGGCTGCGTTCACACAAACCACTACTGCCTTGAAGCCTGCATCAATGATTTGAAGTGCCAACTGTTTTGTGTCACAATCCCATAAAGGGAATTCTGCTTCAAAACCTGCCTTGCTGAGCTGCTGCTCACGGTATTCCCTGAGGTCGCGCAGGAAGATGTCGCCATAGACCGCTTTTTTGTGTTTGTAATGGTCGTAAGTAACCAATGCAGACTGCATCAGATTGTTGTACTCATCCATTGAGCAAGGGTCTGGCAAAGTGATTTTGTGCAGGGGCAGGCCTATGGAAGCAGCCTGTCTGTCGAGCAAACTTCCCCTGAGGCCATGCATGCTCACCCTGTCGTTACTTTCGTTCAGCGTCGTTAACAGGCTGTCAACGGCTTTATTTTGCTGACGAAGTATCCACAAGGTATAAGCAGCATCTTTGCCCGAACTCCAGTTTAATATCCTGATTGATTTATACATCAGCTTTGGATCTTATGCCAGTTTTCAACAATCTGAAAAAGCTGGTCAATCCCGTCTGTAAGCGCTGCCGGACCGGGCTGTAGGATTACCGAAGAGTCAATTTCAAAAACCGATCCCTGACGGACTGCATTAATTTGATCCCAACCTTTACGTGAAGTTATTTTTTCACGAATGAACCTTTTCCCGCACCAGGATGCCAGGATAATGTCGGGGTTACGCCTAACCACTTCTGCTTCGTCGGCAATCATCCTTCCTTTTGCTTCAGCTGACACTGACAACTCCGGAAAGCAGTCAATGCCTCCGGCAATTTCAATCAATTCCGATACCCAACGGATTCCACTGATCAGGGGTGAATACCATTCTTCAAAGAATATTTTGGGTTTTCTATCGAAAGCAGCAGACTGACGGGATATCTCCAACAGTTTGTGACGGTATCCGGAGGAAAGCTCACAAGCTTCTTCATAACGTCCCACAATGCTACCTGTGAGCAGAATGGCGCGAAAAATATCTTCGACGGATCGCTGATTAAAGACCATTACCTGAAAGCCGGCCTTGATCAACTGTTTGGCTGCTTCGGCCTGCACATCAGAAAAACCCAGAATGAGGTCCGGCTTAAGTTCCCTTATTTTGTCCATATTCACTCCGGTGAAATCGCACACCCCTGGTTTTTCTGCTGCGGCAATCGCCGGACGCACCGTGTACACCGAAATTCCGGCAATCCGGTCCTGTTCTCCAAGCAGATAGAGCAGTTCGGTTGTTTCTTCCGTAAGACAAACAATCCTTTCCGGAAAACCTTTTCCTTTGTGTATTTCAGGGCAGGATGACATGTGCTGTTTTGTTAGCGCAGAAAGGTCAGTGCAGAGCGGGCAGCCTCAATGGCAGGCTCGGCGGTTATCTCCGACCCAACAGCGCCTTTCATCCAGAGCTGCGGGATCAGCCTTCCCTGTGTGAAAGCTTTATACACCTCAGCAGCAAAATTTTTGTCGCGAATGTAGCTTCCAAACTGGAATTCGATCAACTGCCCTATAGGATAGGCTGATAAATAGAGCGGATAATCAATCATATGTGAATAAACCGCGAGAATAGGGGAGTCCTTGATGCCAAAAACAGGATAATAATATTTGTTCCAGGTTTCAACAGCAATTCGGTTAACGGCCTCTTTTAGCTCGGTAGCAGTAGCTTCGGGGTGTGCGTAAAGCCATTTCCATACATGAATGTCCACCAGCGAAACACCCATAATCTCGTAGTTTGACCAAAGATTATCCAATGCAGCAAAGTGTCTGGATTGGTCATCTGACTTTTCAAGGCCCAGCAGCTCAAGGTCACGTGCCTGAAAAACAAAGGCCAGAGCTTCGGTAAAAGAAGTATTTGGCACTCCGTTGAGCATATAGTAATCCACATTCTGGAGGCTGATAGTTTGTTCTACATTGTGACCAAACTCGTGAATAGCAATGTTGTAGCCTTTGTAGTCCATTCCATTTGTCCCGATTCGCGTGCGCAGGCGCGCCTTGTCGGATTTCATGGCAGCACCCCAGGCATGACCGGCTCCCCGTGAAGGGTCAACGATGATCCTGGATGCAATAGAACGGGCTGAGTCGGTATCAAATCCCAGCTTAACAAGGATATTCGGCAGATCGGCTTCAAAAGCGGCTTTATCAGGATACTTTTCCTGAAGCATTTTGTCTAGCTTATTGATGTCGAGGGATGAACGTGTTTTAAAACCATCGTACCAGATGTCCCAGGGTTGAAGTTTGCGCCCCAGTCTTTTTTCAATAACCTTTCCAATTTCTTTTAGTTCGGGCGCACTAATCAGTTCCACGAAAACTGCCTCGACCTCCTCTACCCTTATTTCCATGTCTTCTTCAAACTTACGGCTGATGTAATCCGGAAAATGTGGCGAATAAACATCAATGTTTTTCAGTGCCCCGAAAAGGTTGATCATATGCTGATATCTTGTGTCTGGCTCTGGCGTATGGATGATTTTCTTCCCGTCTTTCATGAGCGCATTCGACATCGGATTCCAGTTGAACTCATTGTTGTTGATTACTTCCTGCGGTATTTCCTGCCTGATGATTCTCAACATGGTTTCGTAGATAAGGGATTGGCGTGTGAAACCCTCTCCGATGGCATAACTGGCCTTTATTTCATCGCGTAAACCCCAGTGGGAGATCAACTTAAGATCAGCCGGAAAATGGGTTTTTCCATTCTTGTCCGTTAGCTTGCCAACATAAATATTGTAGTTTGAAATATAACCATCTGCATTGGTGACAATTTGCTCATAATCAAGCAGCAGCCTGGCAGGGATGCGTGACTTGAACACATCGCCCATTCGTGCATATGCCCATTCAAGCCTGCTCCAGTCTGGTCCAAGTTCAGTTTTCTCATCCAAACTATAGAATGGAAAGTTCATAATGGTGATGAATGCAATCTTATTGGCGAACATATCGTCGCTGAAATGCGAACCTGCTCCATAACCGCCAAATATCCTGTCAACAGGAATTATCTCGCCTTCATCAACATGAAGCGGGATTTTGAGGCCAACACTGATTTTGTTGAAGCTGCCGAACAACAATTCAAAATTGTCCTGGATCCTTAAAAACATGGCCTGGCGCTGGGCCGAAGTTGTGGCAGAATGTTCAAGACAGAGCTGCCTGAAATCGTCAAAAGTGCCATCTTCTTCCCTCCAGAATGAAAATGCCTGAAGCAGGCCTTTTTCAATCCGACGGTGCTGGTCGGAATCGGCCTTGGCTTTGACTTCGCTGATAAGCTCTTTCAGATTTTGGTTTTTAGTCATGACTTCTTTGTTTGTGGTTTGGCCCAACAGTGCCGGGAAGAAAGATAATAAGGCAAATGCCCCAATAACTAATGTCTTCATTTTGTTTTAATTAAATAGGTTTATGCACATAAGCCGGATGGAATATCCGGTGAATATTTTCAATGAAAATTGAAGCAAAATTAGAAAAATTTGTAAGTCTTAATGGATAGGATATGCCGGGGTTCGCATACCTGTGGCAGACATTTACAAAGCAAGCGGGTTTCATTTCACATGGAATGACAGTAGTTTTTCGTCTTCCAGAAACAATTCAAAATGGTCGTTAATTTGTGTGGGACCCACTCCTGCTGGGGTTCCGGTAAAAATCAGGTCGCCTTGTTTCAGGCTTACAAATTGCGAAACATAAGAAATGATCTTATCAAATGGAAAGATCATATCGGAGGCGTTTCCCTGTTGTTTCCACTCGCTATTGATTTTCAGGCCGAAGTTAACCCTGCTAAGGTCAGAAAAACGGCTCTTATCCACAAATTTTCCTACTGGTGCCGACGAATCAAACGCTTTGGCAATTTCCCAGGGAAGCCCTTTCTTTTTGCATTCATCCTGAAGGTCGCGAGCTGTGAAATCAATGCCTACCGTAATTTCCTGAAAATAGTCTCCGGCAAACTGAGGTTGGATACATTTTCCGTTCTTGTTGATCTTAAGCACTATTTCAGTCTCATAGTGCAGTTCTTTGGTAAAATCAGGATAATAAAAAGGATTGTGGGGCATAAGCAGTGCTGTGCTCGGTTTCATGAAAAAAACCGGTTTTTCGGGCACGGGGTTGTTCAATTCTTTGGCGTGGTCGGCATAATTGCGGCCTATACAAATAATTTTCATCTCAGCGCATTTTGTTGCTTAACATGGTGACATTGCCTAATCCCTTCATCCGTAGCTTAATGGATGTAATCAGTTTTTTGGTGTACAGCGGAAACTCACCTTTCATCATCCAGTCGTAATAGGATGGTTCAGTGGTAAATACGTCTTCTACCGTCCTGCCTTTGTTTTTTCCAAAGTGAAACACTTCCCGGCCTTCTTTGTCGAAGATAATTTGTCCTGCCAGATCGGCAAAATCCTGTTGTTTCGAAAACTCGTGCAAGGCCTTGATATCATTGACAACAGGTGTGCTTATGCTTCCATCTTTTTCTTCATACTCCGCGCCTTCATACTTTTCAATCTGTGCTTCAAGAATTTCAAATGTGGCCAGGGTATCAGCTTCTGCTGAATGGGCATCAGTTAGCTCTTTCTGACAGAAAAACCGGTAGGCTCCTTTGAGGGTACGTGGTTCCATTTTCATGAAGATGTTCTGCACATCAACCACATGACGGTTTTTAAGATCGAACTCAACCTCTGCCCTCAGAAACTCTTCCATTAGCAAGGGAATATCGAATTTTATGGCATTGTAGCCGGCAAGGTCGCAGCCACTCAAAAACCTGACCAGGTCTTTGGCAACCTCCCTGAAACCGGGGCTGTCCTGTACATCACTGTCGTAAATACCATGAATCTGGCTTGAAGCATCAGGTATGGGTATTCCCGGATTGAGCCTCAATAACTTACTTTCCCTGTTTCCGTTGGGATGGACTTTCAGTATGCTGATTTCGACAATCCTGTCTGTAGTGATGTTCAGTCCGGTTGTTTCGAGGTCGAATACTGCTAAAGGTTTTTTGAGGCTGATTTTCATAGGGCTTAATTGCCAGTTGTTAAAAAGATAAGTGCCGGGATGTCATTTTACTGACTCGCCCGGCAATATTTGTTTACGGCTAAGGTGCGCCTTATGCTTATATTTCGGTATCAGGGTCGAAGCTTTCGAGCAGTTCTTTCATCCTTTTCAGGTACATGCCACCCAGTGCTCCGTCAACAATTCTGTGGTCGTAGGCCAGGGAGAGAATCATGATGTGCCTGATAGCAATGACATCGCCGTATTGGGTTTCGATCACCGCCGGCTGCTTGCGAATGGCGCCTACAGCGAGGATGGCTACCTGTGGCTGGTTTATGATCGGTGTTCCTGTGAGGCTGTCAAACGAGCCGAAGTTTGTTATGGTAAAAGTGCCTCCCTGTATTTCGTCAGGCTGCAACTTGTTGGCTCTTGCCCTGTTGGCAAGGTCGTTTACTGCCTTGGTGATGCCAATCAGATTCTTTTCATCCAGATTTTTGATCACCGGAACAATCAGGTTTCCGTTGGGCAATGCCGTTGCCATGCCGATGTTGATGTTTTTACGCAGGATGATGTTGTATCCGTCAACCGATGCGTTCACCTGTGGGAATTCCCTCAGCGCTTTGGCAGCAGCCTCGAAAAAGATAGGGGTGAAGGTAATTTTCTGCCCTTCACGCTTGAGGAAGCTGTCCTTTACTTTGTTGCGCCAGTTTACTATGTTGGTGACATCCACGTCAATAAATGAGGTTACATGTGGCGAAACCTGTTTCGACATCACCATATGATCTGCGATGAGCCTGCGCATGCGGTCCATTTCGATTACCTGATCGCCGGCTGAGGTAACAACGGCAGGCGCTTCGTGGCGCGGAGCGCTGAACTTGGAAACCGGAGCTGTTTCCTTGGCGGCAGACGGGGCTGCAACTGCTGGTTTGCTGCCTCTGTTCTTCAGATAGGCCAGTAAGTCTTCTTTGGTCAGGCGGCCGTCTTTGCCGCTGCCCGGTAACGATTCGAGTTCAGCAAGCGGTATCTGCTCCTGTTTGGCAATATTCTTGACCAGAGGGGAATAAAACCTTCCGGATGATGCTGCCTGAGCAGGTTCGGGGGCTACATCCTCCGCCACTGCAGGGCTTGCTGCCGGCGCTTCAGGTTCTGCTGACGCAACTTCTGCTGTTGTGGTTTCCGGTTCATCATCATCGAGGGCGATCACAGCGATCACCGCACCTACGGCAACTACATCGCCTTCGTTGAACAGGGTTTTGATGATCTTGCCTTCCACAGGTGAAGGTATCTCGGAGTCAACCTTATCGGTGGCTATTTCCACAATGGCATCATCTTCGTTGACGGTGTCGCCGGCGGTTTTAAGCCAGCGGGTGATGGTTGCCTCTATAACGCTTTCGCCCAGTTTGGGCATAATGAGATCAAAAGTTGCCATGGTTTAATGTTTTCCTTGAGGTATAAACGTTTGACAGTTGTTCATGTTCAAAATGTGCACGTACATAACATGCTGATGTTGTTTCCGCCTGACCTGCAGCGGCTTCGCGATCTTGCAGCAGGTTAAGGGTCTGCCTGATGCTGAGGAGCCGGAATGAAGGCATTTGCGGGGCGCAAAATTAAGGATTTTTTGTGAGTGTTGTAGAATTAATCTAAATAGATAGCCTGACAGGGTGATTGAAGATTCATTGTAATGCCATCGGAGCAAAAGGAAATGATGTTTCATAAAAGTCCCCCGCTGCCGCGCGAATCTTTCGCGTGGCAAATCAATAAAAATTGCCATTCGTATATTCGTGGCAACGAATAGCCACGAATGCGCAAATAATTCGTGCCTTACACCGCCTCGTCCCGTCATTGGCTGTCATGATTTGGCAGGGCAGGCCAAAAATTATCCTGACGTGTATCCTGTTTGCCAAAGTTTTTTATTTTTGCGGTGAAACGACAACGATGATATCAAATAAAGCATGATGGAAGATTTCGACAGACAGGCCAGAAGGGAAGAGTTGTTTTCCAGGTCGGTTAGGGCCGGGAAACGTACGTATTTCTTCGATGTTAAATCCACACGCGGTGAAGACCAGTACCTGACCATCACCGAAAGCAAACGCCGCTTCGATAACGAACAGGGCAGGTTTTTTTATGAAAAACACAAGATCTTTTTGTATCGCGAAGATTTTGAGAAATTTATGAAAGGCCTCAGCGAAAGTCTGGATTTCATTGAAACAGGAAAACTGCCCGACGACTATGGCCAGGAAAAAGAACGCAGCGATGATGTGAACTTCAATTTTGAAGACCTCGACAAAATCTGAAATCAATACTAACATACCTTGGGCCATCGGCAGTGCCGCCTGAAAACTTTTGCTCTTACCTGATTCTCTGTATCTACCGGATACTTGTTGAAAACTTCATATTCAACAGCTCGATTGCTCGTGTAAATGCTTTATTTTTGTTGGGTGTGTGTAACATAAATTATCACCAAAGTACTGAGTATTAGTTAATATGGGAAAAGTAATTGCAATAGCCAACCAAAAAGGCGGAGTCGGAAAAACCACCACATCCATCAACCTTGCAGCAAGCCTTGCAGTGCTTGAGTATTCCACACTGCTGCTCGATGCTGATCCTCAGGCCAACGCCACTTCAGGTGTCGGCTTCGATCCCAAAAACATCAAAACCAGTATTTATGAGTGCATTATTGACGATATAGACCCGAAAAACATCATCCTCGAAACCCAAACGCCTTTCCTGCATCTGCTCCCTGCCCATATTGACCTTGTTGGAGCTGAAATAGAAATGATCAACCTTCCGGGTCGGGAAAAGATGATGCGAAAGGTAATTGACAAAATCAAAGACAAGTACGATTTTATCATCATTGATTGCAGCCCTTCATTAGGCCTGATTACAGTTAATGCCCTTACAGCCGCTGACTCAGTCATCGTGCCGGTGCAATGTGAGTATTTTGCTCTTGAAGGCCTCGGCAAACTGCTTAACACCATTAAAATCGTTCAAACCAGGCTCAATCCTGAACTCGACATCGAAGGCATATTGCTTACCATGTTCGATTCGAGGCTCCGCCTGTCGAAACAAGTGGTTGAAGAAGTGAAAACTCATTTCCAGCAAATGGTTTTCGACACCATTATCAACCGGAACACCAGGCTCAGCGAAGCCCCGAGTTTCGGTGAAACAATCATCATGCACGATGCCACCAGCATCGGAGCCATAAACTACCTGAACCTCGCACGTGAAATCCTCCAGAAAAACGGAATGACGCGTATGAGCCCGGAAGAAAAGATAATCGAAGAACATGACAACTAATTCAAAACAAAAGAAAAGAGGGCTGGGCAGGGGTCTTGAAGCCATTCTCCAAAGTCCGGATACAGACATCACTTCAGCGGATATCTCGGGAAACTATGTGGCAGGAGCCATCGCTGAACTGGAAATCAGTAAGATAGAAGCCAATCCTTTTCAGCCCCGCGCTGATTTTGACGATATGGCTTTGCGCGAACTGGCAGCTTCCATCAAAATTCAGGGAGTGATACAGCCTGTTACTGTGCGGAAAATGGGTTTCGACCAATATCAGCTTATCTCAGGCGAGCGCCGCCTCAGAGCCTCAGTAATGGCGGGCCTGACCACCATACCTGCTTTCATCAGAGTGGCCAACGACGAGCAAATGCTCGAAATGGCACTGATTGAGAATATCCACCGCGAAAACCTCAATGCCATTGAAATTGCTATTTCATACCAGCGCCTGATGGACGAATGCGCACTGACACAGGACAAACTCAGTGATCAGGTTGGCAAAAACAGAACAACCATTTCCAACTACCTTCGCCTGCTGAAATTACCACCGGAAGTTCAGATAGCTCTACGCGACGGCCACATCAGCATGGGCCATGCCCGTGCCCTTATCTCACTTGAAAACGATGAAGCTCAGTTATTGATGTTGCAAAAGATCATCGAAGGTGAACTCAACGTACGACAAGTTGAAGCGCTGGTCAGAAAACACCACAATCCCGACAGCAAGCCACTTCCCGCCGAAAAACTGGTAGTGCCTGAAAAATACCGTCTTGCAGGTGACCGCCTTGCCACAATTTTGCATACCAAAGTTGAAGTTAAACGCAATAGCAAAGGAAAAGGCTCGTTAGTGCTTAACTTTGGCAACGACCAGGAACTTGAAAGGCTGATCAATTTGATCTTGCAGAACAGGTCGTGAGATACCTAATGAGAATAGTAATTTTATTTGTACTGATTTTGCTACTTATCCCTATTGGGATAAGCGCACAGAAATCATTGGCCACTGCTGAACCACCAAAACCGCATTCGCCCCACCGCGCCACACTGTATTCGCTGGCCCTTCCCGGTTTAGGACAGGCCTATAACCGAAAATACTGGAAAATCCCCATCGTTTATGCCGGAATTGGCACCATAGGTTATTTTGCCCTGAGTAACAGGGAAAACTACTTACAGGCTAAAGAGGCATATATTTATGTCTTCAACAAGGAAGAATATCCAATTGAAAACAAACTGGTAGGAAAATACAATGCCAACGATCTGCGCGAAATCAGGGACTATTACCGTAGAAACATGGAGCTTAGCTGGATACTCATGGCTTTGTGGTATGCATTGAATGCTGTGGATGCAGCTGTTGATGCACATCTTTTCGATTATGATGTCGGGGATAATCTGAGTGTGCAGGTCAGACCAAATTTTATTCAACCCTTTACTTCCGTACAAAGCAAACCGCATAGTCCCATAGCCGGTGTCAGCGTACAGGTCAGGTTTTGAAAAACAAAAGAATTATGCTGAACATTTTACTTATTGGTTACGGAAGAATGGGACGAGAGGTGGCTAAAGAAGCAACTTTACGAGGCCACAATATAGTGGCTGTTATTGATTCTGAAGCCGACTGGTCATCAAATGCGGCAGCAATCGAATCGGCTGATATGGCCATTGATTTCAGTCTGCCTGATCTGGCTGTTCACAACATCGTGCGTTGTTTCGGTCTCGGATTGCCGGTAGTGGTAGGAACCACAGCCTGGTACGCCCGGCTTGATGAGGTTTCAGACCTCTGCATCGAAGGTAACCATAGTCTGTTCTATGCTCCCAACTTCAGTCTTGGAATGAACATAGTGTTCAGGCTCAACAAACAATTGGCCGGATTGGTAAACAATACCGATTATCAGCTGAGTATCAGCGAAACACACCACATCCATAAAATAGATGCACCCAGCGGTACGGCCATTCAACTGGCAAATCAGCTTGTGGAGCGTATTGATCGTTATGCGGGTTGGACGAAAGAATCTTCTCAGCATAATGATTTACTGCCGGTTACTTCACTGCGGACAGGTGAAGTCCCGGGAACACACGAAGTAATTGCAGAATCAACGCAGGATACCATCCGTCTGGTGCATGAAGCCAAAGGAAGACAAGGTTTTGCCTTGGGTGCTGTGCTGGCCGCTGAGTTCCTTTCGGGACGTAAAGGGATATTCAATATGGACCAACTTCTGGACACACTGGTTGGTTAGTAATTATTTGCCTACACATTTAATTGGTTTGCGCAGCTATGCGATCAAATCAAACCGGAATTAAGCAGTTACTTTTTTTGTTACATCGTTGACCATTTGATTCCAGTCAGCTTTTCCGGATAGCTTTCCCTGATTGAGGATATCGAGCATGGCCTCAACGGGGATAAGGTTTTCGGATTTAGCAAGACACAATAAACTGTATATGGCCGCATTACGCGATCCTGCTTTTTTTCTGAAATCAAATCGCACTACCTCAGTATTTGATTCAATATCAGGAAGGCTTTCTTCTAAAAAGACTATTCCATGACTCATCTTTTTGATAAGGCCTTTGGCATAATCAAGACCGTCGGTTGAAGTAACAATTACATAGTCAGGATCTGGTGATCCTGTGTATTGAATAGGTTCAGGTGAAATGATGATGTCGGAGGCCGAAAAGCCTATGCCAACGGTAACAGGGTAACTACCTTTTTTTGTTACATGTAGTCCTGCTGCAATTGCTGCCCTTGCAAAGAGTTCTGCAGCTGATTGAACACCTTCACCTGCTGATCCTGCAATCATGATGCGTGCTGCTGCATTTCGCTGAGAACTGTATTGCAGTTCGATCACCGGAAGTGCATCAATGAGTGAGGGAGTTTCGTCCCTCAATTCTGGCATGAAGCCTTCGGTGTTGTTGTCAGCATAAACCTTGACTGCCAATCCGGCATCTTCCACAGTCTGTCTGAGTTTCATTCCTGGATTCGACTTCACTGCATAGCTGGGGCAAATTTCCATCACCTCTATAAGCGAGAATCCTTTTTTTGACAGGGCAACAGCCAGTTGGTCGCTGATATTTCCGATGCCAACCACACGGCTTACGTAGGATGCGCCGGTGGATGCAACGACTTCGCAGATATCGAACCCCTTTATTTTATTGCCTTCTGGAAGGGTTGGGGTTTTAAATCCGAGAGGGGTGAGTTCGCTGGGTTGACCGCCAGTCATTCCATAAAGCATGTTGTTATGCAGGACAACGGTCAGGTTGAAGTTTTTGTGGGCCGAATCAATCAGGTGCTGGAGCCCGATGGTAGCTCCTCCGTCACCTATAAACACGATCACTTTTTTGTCGGGATTGTTCAGGCTGAGTGTGATGCCAGAAGCCAATGCGATAGACCTGCCATGAAGCCCGTGAACAGTATGTGTTTTGAAACTCTTGTCAATGATCCCGTGACAGCCGATATCAGTTACCAAAATAACATCCAGCAGTGGAATGCCAAGGCTTTGCAGCGCTTTGTCCATATTTTCGGCGATCAGGGTGTGCCCGCAGCCTAAGCAAAAAGGCAGGGTGCCTTCGTGAAGATATTCTCTATGCATGTTGTTTAATTGCTTTTTTGATTTGTTCGGGGCTGATCATATGTCCAAATTCGTTCACACCTTCAATATGCTTTGGGGGTTGTATCCCAAACATCAGCTGACGGTATTGCCCGGTTAGGTTTTCCTCAGCAATAAGAATACGTTTGTAGCGGTTGCACACCTGATAGTATTCATTAGGAACGGGAAGCAGGGTTTTGGCAATAAGCATCGAAACCTTAACACCTTCGCGCCTGAGGTCGGTGACTGCTTCGCGGCTTGCCTGTGCAGTAATGCCAAATGAAACCAGCAGGGTATCGGCATCGGGCTGTTCATCCAGTTCGAACCAGGTGAAATCCTTGAGGTTTTCGGTAATTTTCAGATGAAGTCTTTTGGAGTTTTCAAGAGCTTCAGGGGCAGCGTTTTGGATGATGCCTTTTTTGTCGTGCGTTGAAGCGGTAAAACGAACCTGATGTTCTGCGGAAGTTACAGGAAGAAATTCAGGTACAAGGTTTTCTTTGGGTTCGTAAGGAACAAAGGTTTCCAATTCGTTGTAGAACGAATGGTTTGCTTTGTTTACCGGGCCAAGTTTCGTTTTGTCGAGGCTATACATTGTCATTACCTCTTCTTTGGAAGTGAGCAACACAACCGGGGTACGATACTTTACAGCTACTTCAACTGCTTTGGCCGGAATTTCCCAGCAGTCAGAGGCATCGCTCATTGTAAAGGATGGCAGCGACATAGCTCCGGAAATTGTGCCATGCAATACCGAGATGTCTCCCTGTGCCCCGCGGGTTGCTGTACCTGTCGCCGGTCCAAGGCGTTGCACCAGAATAATGATCATAGGCAATTCCATCATGCACGCCATATTGATGCTCTCTATCATAAGTGCGTAACCAGGGAAAGAAGTCGCCGTGACGGGTATATGCCCTGTAACGGCAAAGCCGCTCATCCACTGCAAGGTAGTGATTTCATCAGGTGCTGCCATAAACACCGGATATCTTTTCGATGCATATTGATACAGGAGGTTGGCAGGTGTTATCGGATAACCGATAAACACATCAGCCCCTGCTTTAACCAGCGACTCAGTAATGAGCCTGGAACTGTCAGTAAAGATAATGTTGCTGTTGTTCAATGCTTTGTGGTGTAATTGTGGTTCCAAATTGCCTTATTAAAGGGGCAAAAGTAGTAAAAATATTTACTGTTAATTTATGAACAGTACGTATAATTAGCTTAATTTTGCAAACGATTGAGCCAATGCAGGTGGACACTTCAGCAAATATTTCAATATTTTGCCTGCTTTGCGGAAAGCAATCTGCGGCACATGATTAAACAAAAGATAATATGGGCAGATAATGCCTTTTCAAATTAACATTATAAAACAAAAACTATGTCAGCAGCATCAGAGTATCAGGCACCGGATCATTACCTGGTGGATGAATTGTACAACGAGGAACACCTGATTGTCAGGGGTTCGATCAGGGATTGGGTAAACAGACGAGTAAAGCCTGTCATTGAAGAGTATTATGAAAAGGCGCAGTTTCCGCATTACCTGATCAAAGAAATGGGTGAGATGGGCGTATTTGGTCCATTTATCCCCGTTGAATACGGCGGGGCAGGGCTCGATTATATCTCCTACGGACTCATAATGCAGGAACTCGAGCGCGGCGATTCAGGCATTCGTTCTATGGCCTCAGTACAGACTTCACTGGTGATGTTTCCTATTCATGCCTATGGGTCAGACGAGCAGAAGCGTAAGTACTTACCCCGTCTGGCAAGTGGCGAAATTATTGGCTGTTTTGGTCTCACAGAACCCAATTACGGCTCCGACCCGGGCAGCATGATCACACGCATTAAGGATATGGGCGATCATTATCTGCTCAATGGTGCCAAAATGTGGATCACCAATTCAACCATAGCCGATGTGGCTGTTGTGTGGGCCAAGGACGAGCAGGGTATCGTAAGGGGACTGCTTGTGGAAAAAGGCATGGAAGGGTTTACTGCCCCCGAAACACATGGAAAATGGTCGCTAAGGGCATCGGTCACCGGCGAACTGGTATTCGACAATGTTAAGGTTCCCAAAGATAATATCTTCCCTAACGTTCAGGGATTGAAAGGCCCTTTAAGTTGCCTTAATTCAGCCCGTTATGGTATTGCATGGGGTGTTGTGGGTGCAGCGATGGATTGCTATGATGTAGCACTGAAATATGCCCTTGAACGTCAGCAGTTTGGCCGACCCATTGCAGGGTTCCAACTGCAACAGAAAAAACTGGCCGAAGCCCTTACCGAGATTACCAAAGCACAACTGTTATCCTGGAGGCTGGGAGTGCTCCGGAATGAAGGAAAAGCAACAGCAGCGCAGATTTCGATGGCAAAACGCAACAATGTGGAAATTGCCCTCGACATAGCACGCAACACACGACAGGTACTTGGCGCTATGGGAATCACCAACGACTTCCCCATGATGCGGCATATGATGAACCTCGAATCGGTGATTACCTACGAAGGCACGCACGACGTGCACCTGCTCATCACAGGGCATGAAGCCACAGGAATTCCCGCATTTAAATAACACAGCAATATATATATCTATATTTGCAGGGACAGGAGACATTCTGTCCCTTTTTTTTAACCTATCATATGAAAAAACGATTTGTTATTCTTTTATTGACCGGTCTGTTGGCTTTGCCTGCGTGTATCTTTCATAAAAAAACAATTGTAGCAGAAGCCCCGGCAGAAGCGCTGTCAATGAAAACAACTGAGCCTGCCGTTACCGAACTGCCTTACAATGAAATCGGTTCAGATCCTTTTCACATCGAAGAAGTAAAGGTTATTGGTGATAAATTAAGGGTAGTTGTTTCATACGGAGGCGGATGCGGAACAGTCAATTGGCAGGTGTTTTACAACAACTTAGTCCGGAAATCATTTCCACCGCAGACCGACCTGTTACTGACGCTGAAAGACGAAGATCCATGCAGGGCCATTGTAACAGATACCCTACATATTGGACTGGGACAATTGGAGTCAATGGCAAGGGGAGGTGGAGTAGTGCTCAGGTTGTTGCCTTGGGAAGAAAGGATCACTTATGCACTGCCACTTAACTGAAAATGAGTGTTAACATAAATTAACGGCCAATCAAATTGATCAATTATTAATTTAGCCGCAAAATCATTGTATGCTCGAGCTATTAATCATTATTCCGTTGTTGCTTTCACTGCCAACATTTTTTGCCTGGCAATTGTTTGCAAAAGCAGGCACAAAGGCCTATTATTCCATCATACCGTTTTATAACCTGTATGTCTTGCTCAGGATTACCAGGAAACCAATGTGGTGGTATGTCTTTTTGCTGGTTCCTTTTATTAATGTGTTCGTTTTTATGCTGATGCTGGTCGAGCTTGCGCGGTGTTTCGGCCGCGAGAGTTTATGGGAGCAGTTTCTGGCTGTGGTTGTTCCTTTTGCCTATTTACCCTACCTGGGGCTTATGGCTAAGTTTGAATACCTCGATCCGAACCTGCATGCCCGCGAGAAGAAAGGGCCAGTGCGCGAATGGCTCGATGCCATTGTGTTTGCTGTAGTCGCGGCCACGATCATCCGTACTTTCCTCATCGAGGCCTACACCATTCCTACCTCCTCAATGGAGAAATCACTGCTGGTTGGTGATTTTCTGTTTGTCAGTAAAATTAGCTATGGCCCTAAGGTTCCCAATACACCAATCGCCTTCCCATTTGTGCACCATACACTTCCATGGAGCCAGACCGCAAAGTCATATGTTGAGTGGGTGAGCCTGCCTTATTACCGTTTTGCCGGATTGGGCAATGTGGAGCGCAACGATGCCGTGGTATTCAATTATCCTGCCGGCGATACACTCAGTGACAGGTTTCAGAGCAATGTGAGCTATTACTCACTTATTAATGAATACGGCCGTGAGCGTGTGTGGAACGATAAAAGGAACTTTGGTAATATCATTGCCAGACCGGTGGACAAGCGGGAGAACTACATCAAGCGTTGTGTCGGTTTGCCCGGAGACACCATTAATATCATAGGATCCGAACTTTTTGTCAACGGCAAACCAAGCGAAGCTGAAGGTATTATTCAGCATAAATTTTTGGTGAAGACAGATGGCACGGCAATAAATCCGCGCGTGCTCGACAAGCACAACATCACCGAAGTGCGCAGGGGAAATGGCCCGGACGAGTTTGTTTTCTGGATCAGCCAGCAGGTGGCCGGCGAAGTTTCAAAGCTTGCCAATGTGCGTAGCGTGGCAAAAATTACCGAGCCGTCAGGAGTCTGGAATCCTGAGGTTTTTCCTAATTCGGAGCTGTATCCGTGGAATGTGGATAACTTCGGCCCATTGGTTGTACCAAGAGCCGGACAAACAGTTGCGCTCAATATGACGACATTGCCGCTTTATGAGCGTATTATCAAAGCTTATGAAGGAAATGAACTATCGCTTGAAGGAGATAAGATTTTCATCAACGGTGTGGAAACCGATACCTATACTTTTAAAATGGATTACTACTGGATGATGGGCGATAACAGGCACAATTCGGCTGACTCGCGCATCTGGGGCTTTGTGCCTAATGACCATGTGGTAGGTAAGGCAGTATTTGTCTGGCTCTCACTCGACCCCAACAAGGGTTTGTTTGGCGGAAAAGTACGTTTTTCAAAATCAATGCGTCTTGTTAAATAATTTATTATGATTTCAGCAAAAATAGAAACATCCAAAGGCACTATGGTCCTTGAACTTTTCGAGGATGATGCACCGGGAACGGTGGCCAATTTCACCAAACTGGCTAAATCAGGCTATTATGACGGCCTGAGTTTTCACAGGGTAATTCCCAATTTTGTCATTCAGGGCGGCTGTCCCAAAGGCGATGGAACCGGCGGGCCGGGCTATACCATTCCCTGCGAACTTACCGGAAAAAGACAATTCCACGACCGTGGGGTGATCTCAATGGCCCATGCCGGAAGGAACACAGGTGGTTCACAGTTCTTTATCTGCCACAGCCGCCAGAATACCGCCCACCTCGACAGAAACCATACCGTTTTTGGTAAAGTCATCGAAAACGTTGATGTCGTTGACCTGATCAGGCAGGGAGATAAGATTGTTTCGGTGACCATCATTGAAACGGAAACCAACTAGTTTTTCTCAAATTATTTTTCCTGAAAAGTACTTCCGGTTTGTTTTCAGATGTTTTTCTGAAGAGAAATTCAAACTGGATTGTAATACCGTTTGCAATATAGTTATCTTTGCAACATTGTTGCAAATAGATTAATTATGCAGGCTCATGACATTTTACACAGCCGTCAACTGACCAAAACACCCTGCCGGTCTGAGATGCTGCGGGTGCTCATCACCAAGAGGATTGCACTCTCAGAGGAGGAGATACGTGACAGCCTTCTGGTTGATTTTGATCGTGCTACCATATACCGAACCTTGCGTACTTTCGTTGAAATGAACATTATTCACAGGGTGCTGCTCTCTCCTACGGAGGTAAAATATGCGATTACAAATCCTGTAAAAGAACATGCCGGAAGACCAGGCCACGCACATTTTCGTTGTGAAACATGTACACGGGTGTTTTGTCTGGGTACCCTGGCTGTTGACGAATCAAGAGTGCCGGAAGGTTTCGAAATCAAAGAAGTGGAGATTGTTTTGAACGGAATCTGTGACCAGTGCAAAGAGTAGCCATTAGCTTGATCATTCTCCTCTTCGCATATAGTGCCGAGGCTCAGGAAGTTTTTAACCTCAGGGGTTTTGTGCGTTCGGTTGACAACAAACCCCTGGCACAGGCCCACGTGTTTCTTCAGGAAACCCGCAAAACTACTGTAACCAGAAATGATGGAAGTTTCGAGTTTTCGGAATTAAAACCCGGAACATACCGCTTGCATGTTTCATATTTAGGGTATAAATGTATTCATCAGTATTCGATTGATCTGCGCGCCACACACAACCCAATTGACATTATAATGGTTCCTGAATTTCATGAACTTCAGGAAGTTTCTGTTGTGGGCCAGCAACAACATGATCATGATGACGGCACGCTTGAAGTTGTTAAAGCCAACGCTTCTTTTCTGGAGAAAAACACCGGGCACAGCCTGATAAAGTCATTGGAAAGTCTTCCGGGTATTCAGGCTATGGAAATTGGACAAGGGTTGTCAAAGCCTGTCATCAGAGGCTTGGGTTTCAACAGGCTGGTGGTGGCACATGGAAACAGCAAACTCGAAGGCCAGCAATGGGGCGTTGACCATGGGCTGGAATTTGACCAGTTTCTGGCCGAGCAGGTCGAAGTCATCAAAGGACCGGCTTCACTACTTTATGGCTCCGACGCCATTGGTGGTGTAATACGCATCCATCCGCCCTCTTTATCCGCACCGCAAACAATGGAAACCCAGTTGAAAACGATAACAAGGTCGGTGAATAACTCTTTAGGGATGTCGCTGATGAACAGGGCGAGGATTCGTGATTGGTTTTGGTACACCAGATTCACCTGGATTGATTTTGCTGATTATAAAGTTCCGGCTGACAGTTTTTATTACAACAGATACAGGTTGCCAATTTTTAATGGTTTATTAAAAAACACGGCTGGTACCGAGCGAAATGCGTTTCTTTCGGCCGGAAAGCTGGCTGACTGGGGCAAGGTTTCATTCACCCTGAGCCGGGTGTCTTCCAAAACAGGATTTTTTCCTGGAGCTCATGGCATTCCCAGTCAGAACAACCTCTTGCCAGATGGCAACAACAGGGATATCAATCTTCCTTATCAACAGGTTGAACACATTACGGCCTCAGCAGCCCTGCTTTACTTCCTGAAAAAGGGAAGCCTGCACCTCGATCTTGCCTGGCAACGGAACAACAGGAAAGAATGGTCTGCTTTTCATACCCATTATCCTTCGCAGCAGCCACCTCTGACGAATCCGGATATGGAGTTTCACTGGGTGTTACACACTCTTTCGTTCAACACCAAATATAGTCTTACGACCACTAATGGGTTGCTTCAGTTTGGTTTGCAGAGTCAAATGCAACAAAACAAAAGGGCTGGCTATATGTTTCTGCTGCCTGATTATCAAAAGTCTTCTGCAGGTGTTTTTGCCTTGTACCAACGAAAACTTGGTGCTTCGACCACACTTATGGCCGGTAGCAGATACGACCTTGGGAACATTAGCATTGACCAGTATATTTCGCCC
>Ga0351874_1014_pt1 | contig 49443 bp, 41 predicted proteins | sample BONcelFGM3001C13_FD_206790 | JGI IMG/M metagenome (GOLD analysis project Ga0351874, IMG submission 206790) | Enriched cells from coal bed in the Powder River Basin, Montana, United States - BONCAT cells FGM rep3 HSBNCT.FGM.300.1.C13 ...
GCAGAGAACCGGGAGATAATCTCCAATGGAGATGAGGTTGAGATTTTATGCGGGCCTTTCGAGAGCCGTTCCGGCAAGGTAATAGAAGTTGGTGAAAGATTTGCAAAACTCTATCTGGAAGAGTTGGGTGCTAAAATTTGTGTATCTTTGCTGGAGTTAAATAAGAAAAAACAGGCCTGATGCGCCCTTTGAGATTCTCTCAAAAAAACATAATATAATGGATTACAATACTCAGAGAACAAAGCTGATAATGCCCGAATATGGAAGGCACGTTCAGAAAATGATTGATTACGTTGTCAAAATTGAGGACAAAGAGAAGAGGAACGAGCAGATTCGTGCGGTTGTGACCGTAATGGGGATTCTGAACCCGCAGCTTAGAGATCTTAGCGATTTCAAACATAAGCTCTGGGATCACGTGCAGATAATTTCTGATTTCGAAATAGATATTGACTCGCCATATCCAACCCCCACTAAAGAGACCTTCTCTACAAGGCCTAATCCTATTCCGCTTGATAAGAGCCCTTTAAAGGCTGCTCACTACGGCAGAAATATTCAGAATATGATTGATATGATCTCTGCCAGAGAGGATGACGAGCTTCGTGAAAATATGGTTAAGGTTCTTGCCGGCTATATGAGACAGCAGTATCTAATCTGGAATAAGGAGAGCGTTACGGAAGATCTCATATTCAGGGATATTAAAGTTCTTTCAGAAGGTAAGCTCACTGTACCGGAGGACTTTCATCTGCCTGTCTATACAGCTGCACAGGGTCCGGTAAATATTGGACACGGCGGCCACAGGACAGATGGTGGCGGTTACAGGGCGGAGTCAGCTCACAGAGAGAATGGCTACAGGCAGGATGCACACAGGCCGGGTGGTTTTAGGAATAACAAGAAGAAAATTAACAAAAGAAAATAATGGCTGTATTCAAGGTTGAGGGAGGTCATCGTCTTAAGGGTGAGCTGACTCCGCAGGGAGCCAAAAATGAGGCTCTTCAAATTCTCTCTGCTGTACTGCTTACAAAAGAGAGGGTTGTAATTCACAATGTTCCCGATATTCTTGATGTTATAAAATTAATTGAGCTGCTTGAGCGCCTTGGCGTTAAGGTGGAGCATCTGGGTGTAACCGGCGTAACCGGCGTGGCTGCGCAAGCCGCGCAAGCCGCAACGGCCGGCTTACCTGCCGGCGCAACTGCGCAAGCCACACCTGTCGGCGCATCTGCACAAGCCGTAGCGGCCTGCACATCTGCCTGCATCTCGCACTCTTATGCGTTTTGTGCGGCCAATATAGATCTTGACTTTGTCCGTTCACCGGAATTTGGCAAGAGCTCGGCTGCCCTCAGGGGGTCGGTGATGTTGGTCGGGCCGCTGCTCACTCGCTTTGGGTTTGCATTTATGCCTAAACCGGGGGGCGATAAGATTGGCCGCAGGCGGCTGGATACCCACCTGATTGGGTTTGAGAAGCTTGGTGCCAAACTGGATTTTCAACACGAGGGTTCTCAGTTTGAGCTCTCGGCAAAAAGACTTAAGGGTTGCTATATGCTTCTGGATGAGGCATCTGTCACAGGAACCGCAAACATTGTAATGGCAGCTGTGCTTGCACAGGGCACTACAACAATATATAACGCCGCCTGCGAGCCATATCTGCAGCAGTTGTGCAAGATGCTCAACAGGATGGGGGCGAAGATATCCGGAATCGGCTCAAATCTTCTTACAATAGAGGGTGTAGATTCGCTGGGCTCAACTGAGCATACCATTTTGCCGGATATGATTGAGGTGGGCAGTTTTATCGGGCTTGCTGCTATGACAGCCAGCGAGATAACTATCAAGAATGTGGCCTACGACCAACTTGGAATAATTCCGGATCAGTTTCGCAGGCTCGGAATCAAAATTGAGAGACGTGGAGACGATATCTACATTCCAGCTCACGAACGCTATGAGATTGAGAGTTTTATGGATGGTTCAATAATGACCATTGCAGATGCTCCGTGGCCGGGGCTCACTCCGGATTTACTATCTGTATTTCTGGTTGTTGCAACCCAGGCAAAGGGCTCTGTTCTCATTCACCAAAAGATGTTCGAAAGTCGCCTCTTCTTTGTGGATAAACTTATTGATATGGGTGCGCAGATTATTCTTTGTGACCCTCACCGCGCCACCATCATCGGCCACAACAGAGAGTTTTGCCTGAGGGGTACCCGTATGGCTTCGCCCGATATTCGTGCCGGTATTGCGCTTCTCATTGCTGCGATGAGTGCAAAAGGGACAAGTGTTATAGAGAATATTGAGCAGATAGATCGCGGGTATCAGAATATTGACGGCCGCCTCAATGCTCTCGGCGCCAAAATCGAGCGGATTTAGTTTTAAAATAAAACCTTTTTAAGATGGCAAAAAAGAGTTCCAATGCCGAAACCGCACCTCCTCCTAAGGGGGGCGAAGCCGTAAAACTAATCACAGGCCTGTTCTTTGCCGCCCTAAGTGTATATACACTGGTGGCGTTGCTCTCATACCTTTTTACCTGGGCAGAAGATCAGTCGCTTCTTACCCGGCCGGATGCCTGGAACGCGATTGTACCTGTAGAGAACGGAGCGGGAAAGCTTGGCTTCTTCTGGTCTAACCTTTTGCTCTCCAAACTCTTTGGCCTGGGTGCGTTTATCATTCCATTCTTCTTTGCAGCTGTTGCCATCTACTCTCTCAAAATAAAGAGAATAAGGCTTTTGCGTATATTTTTTCTCACCCTTTACGGTGCCATTATTCTCTCTCTGTTGTTCTCTTTTATATTCAGTTTCACAAAGTTTGACGACTGGTTTGGGAATGGTGTGGGAGGTTCTTACGGATACTATGTTAATGAGTGGTTGGTGGGGATGACGGGTCCGGTTGGGGCCGGCGCCCTCATAAGTGTGGTGTTTATAACCTGGCTTATTTTGCTAAACTATAATGTTGTTCTTTGGATTGAGCGCGCAATCTCCTCTATATTCCACAGAAAACCAAGAAAAATAAAGATTGTTGCAGATGATACCGGAGATGCTGTTGACCGCTTTGTAACTGTTGACGGCAAAGAAAATGAGCCGGATTCTGCAAACGGATCTGCCGGTATTGGTGCCGCGTCAGCTGCGACTGCCGGCGGGCCGGCCGCATCTGCACCTGCGGCTATGTATGTGAAGGATGTTCCATTTGAAGTTGAGCAGAGCGATAGTGTGGCAGCTAAGGAGCCTTTTGTGGATGACGATGATGTTCTTGAGCTGATAGGTGAAGATGACGATGTGGATAGTGGTGTTGAGGAGGAGGATTTTCTAAAGGATATTCCAAAATCTACACTGGAGACTCTCTTCGACCCAAGACTGGATCTGCCTAACTACAAGGTGCCTGTGCTGAGCCTGTTGGATGATTACAAAGATAAGATCTACAAAGTTCCGCAGGATGAGCTGGAGAAGAATAACCGCAAGATTGTTAAGACTTTAAGTGATTACAAGATATCCATTGAGCGTATATTTGCGCGTACCGGCCCTACTGTTACTCTGTATGAGATTGTTCCGAGTGCGGGGGTAAGAATTTCGCAAATTAAGCGTCTGGAGGATGATATTGCTCTTTCGCTGGCTGCGCGAGGTGTTCGTATTATTGCCCCGATTCCGGGAACAAATGCGGTGGGTATTGAGGTGGCGAATGACAAGCCGAGCATTGTGCCAATGAAATCGCTTCTGGAAGATACTAAGTTCAGAAACTCTAAGTTTGAACTGCCTATTGTAATTGGGAGGACAATCTCCAACGAGGCTATGTGCTTTGACCTTGCCAAGATGCCTCACCTGCTGGTGGCAGGGGCAACAGGGCAGGGTAAATCGGTTGGTCTTAATGCCATTATCACATCGCTGCTCTACACAAAACACCCTTCGGAGCTAAAGTTGGTATTGATAGACCCAAAGAAGGTAGAGCTATCTCTCTACTCAAAAATTGAAAGACACTTTTTGGCCAAGCTGCCGGATAGTGACGACGCTATTATCACTGATACTCAAAAGGTTGTATATACTCTTAAATCTCTTACAATTGAGATGGATGCCCGATACGATCTGCTTAAACTGGCCCACGTGCGCACAATCAAGGAGTATAACGAGAAGTTTCTCTCGCGCAGGTTAAACCCGCTCAAGGGGCACAGGTATATGCACTTTATTGTTGTGGTTATAGATGAGTTTGCAGATTTGTTAATGACAGCAGGTCGTGAGATTGAGGAGCCGATAGTTCGTCTTGCGCAACTTGCCCGGGCAATTGGTATTCACCTGGTTATTGCGACACAGCGGCCGACCACCAACATTATCACCGGCCTTATTAAGGCAAACTTCCCGGCCCGTATTGCTTTTAGAGTTATCTCCAACATAGATTCACGCACAATTCTGGAGTCAACCGGAGCCAACCAGCTGGTCGGCCGCGGCGATATGCTCATCTCCGTAAGTGGTGAACTTACCCGTGTTCAGTGTGCATTTATTGATACATCTGAGGTGGAGAGGATAACTGAGTTTATCGGTTCTCAGCAGGGTTACGCTTCGGCACACTATTTGCCTGAGTATACCGGTGAGGAGGGAGATGTCTCGGCGGCAGGTGAAGTTGATCTCGGTAAACGGGATAAGCTCTTTGATGAGGCTGCAAAACTGGTGGTTCAGTATCAGCAGGGCTCTACATCTTTAATACAAAGGCGTATGAATCTTGGATACAACCGTGCCGGAAGGATAATGGATCAGCTGGAAGCAGCAGGTATCGTTGGCCCTTCGGAGGGTAGCAAAGCCCGCCAGGTGCACATCACCGACTTTAGATCGCTGGACAAAATACTCGCTTCGCTGGATTAATATGAGGTATTTCCTAAGTTTATTTGTAGTGCTCTTCACCTTGGCCGCTTTTGGGCAGGGTGCAGATTTTTCAATCTATAATGTTTCGTCTGTAGCCAAGGATGCTCCTACAACAACAGATCTGCTCTCAAAGATGAGAGCGGCAATCAAGCAGCACTCTGCAATAGAGGTTACTTTTAATATGAGTGCCAAATCTGCACAAGGGGAGATTCTTGGAGAGTTTGCTGGTATTGTTCAGGCTCAGGGAAACGCTTTTAAGATGGTTAATCCTCAACTGGAGCTCTTTTGTGACGGTAAGTCTAAATGGATCCTCAGCACCGAAATTGATGAGCTTACAATCTTTCCCAACGACACGTCAGATACAGATCTTGTAGAAAATCCGATAGGTTTTCTAACATCACTTGGCACGCAGACAAGTAGTTACAGTTACTCTGCACGGCTTAAGGAGAGCAATGGTAACTGGGTTGTGGAGTTGATTCCTTCAAACAAAAAGATGCCCTACAAGAGTGTGTTGGTGGGTATAGACAAGAGTAGTAACCTGCCCGTGAAGATTGAGTACACTTCAAAGGATGGTAGTAGTTATGTTGTTGTGATTAAGTCTTTTAAGCCTTCATCGGGATGGCCTGAGAGCAATTTTATCTTCCCCTCTTCTCGAATGAAGGGGTTGGTGGTTACAGATTTAAGGTAACTCCGGATTTTTCAAATACCTCTATAATTGAAGGGTAGGTGTTGTTCAGATAGTTTTTCAACTCACCTTTATCTACCCAAATAGCGTGTTCGATATCTTCATCTGCCTGCGGAGTGGTCTCTATGCCGTTGCCGGTGTAGTCCATCTTGAACCAGCTGGTGCATTTAATCCAGAATTTATCGTATCGGCGGTATGTGTGGTAGGTGTCGCAAAGATGTTCTTTTATCTGCAGATGGTTAACCCCGCACTCCTCCTGAACCTCTCGTATTGCACTGCTGCGGATATCCTCCCAGGGCTCCTGTTTCCCTTTTGGAAGATCCCATCTGCCGTGGCGGAAAATAATAAGATATTGCCCTTTTGAGTTTGTTACAAGGCCGCCGCCCGCACTAATGTGTGTAAGGTTTGAGCAGAGTTGTGTAAAGGTTTCGTTCTCTTGTTTGGTTGGGATGTATAGTTTGCAAATGTGCGGGCTTCTATCGAACATCTCTGGCAAATTGACTATCTCTGTGATGCTTGCCGGGCTGTAGAGTACTGCATTTGGGTCGTTTAGAGGTTGCTCCGCAAGTGAGCATACCGCCAGACTGCGATTTTCGAAGTAGATGCTATACATTTAAAAAGAGGATTGTTTTTACTATCTTTGCGCAAAGATACTTATTTTTTTTTATGGAATCTACAGAAAAAATTGTTGCAAAGCAGCTGTTGGAAATTAAAGCAGTTATGTTAAATGTGGAGAAGCCCTTTACCTGGGCTTCCGGATGGAAATCACCCATATATTGTGATAACAGAAAGATTTTATCGTATCCGAAAGCCCGGAAAATTATATATAAAGGTCTGGTTAGATTGATAGAGCAGAACTACGAGAATGTTGATGTTATTGCCGGTGTTGCTACCGGGGCAATTGCCTGGGGAATGTTGGTTGCAGAGGCTTTAGGTAAGCCTTTTATATATGTACGCCCTAAACCTAAGGAGCACGGTACCGGCTCTCAAATTGAGGGAGAACTTCCTCTCAAGGCGAATGTGGTTGTGGTTGAAGATCTTATCTCTACAGGCGGGAGCTCACTTTCTGCAGTGGAGGCTCTAAACAAAGCGGGTGCAAATGTTCTTGGAATGGTTGCAATATTCTCATACAACTTCAACAAATCCAGGCGTGCTTTTGAGTACGGGAATGTCGAACTGAGAACTCTTACAAATTACGATACTCTCATTAACGAGGCCGTATCTTGTAAATATATCGTTAACAGCGATCTTGAGACTTTGCAGGACTGGAGATACCAGCCCGAAGTTTGGGGAAATAGTTAGAAACTTATTTTTAAAACAGATGGCAAACACACATATAGAGGGACGGGTCGTTAGAGTTGCTCGTCCTGCCGATATCCTCTATTCGCTCTTTACAGACCTTACCAACTTTACCCGTAATTTTCCTGCAGATATGCAGGACAAGGCAGACGTCAGGGCAACTCCGGATACCCTGCTTGCCAAAGTTCAGGGGTTTGAGATTGGTATAAAGATTTGCGAAAGAACCCCTTTCACCCGCATCCGTTATGAGCAGTACGGCTCAACGCCCATTCCGTTTACCTTTACCGTGCTTCTAAACGATCTTGGCACCGGCACATCAGATTTTCAGCTGATTATGGACTCCGAGCTATCCGGAATGTTCAAGATGATGCTTGGCGGCAAACTGCAGGAGATTGTGGACAAAGTTACAGACGGAATCGAGCGCGCACTGGGAGTTTAACTGGCAGTTCACTTTTCACCAAATATAATCAATATGAAAAATTTTTTACCAATAATACTCGCACTGGCAATGAGCAGCACAACTTTATCTGTATCAGGTAGCGCACCTGCACTTAGCGGCAAGCATCTGAAGCACTCAATAATTCCTGAGCCGCAAGTGGTTGTCCCGCTTGATGGAGCGAAGTTCAAAATTGATTCGAAGAGCGTGATAGTGGCAATTGGTTGCGAGGAGATGAACTCTGCAACTTTTTTAAAGAGCTATCTGCAAAGATATTACGGAGTTGATGTGGTTGTGGTGGATAAGCTTCCGGCCAGGGAGAGCGACCGCAAGGCTATCAGCTCTGTCATTCAGCTAAATTTAAGGCAATTGGCAGGCATAGATCCTATGCCAAATTTCGGTTATGACCTTTCCGACCTAAAAAGGGAGGGGGCCTACCATCTGCAGGTTGGTGCTGCACAGGCGACACTCACGGGAGCCAACCCCTCCGGCCTATTCTACGCAATCCAGACCCTGATTCAGTTGCTGCCCGTTCCTGCCGGCCAAAACATCACCGCAATTACCCCAAATTCTGTAACAGCTTCATCTGCAAAAACTTCTATTTCAGGCACTTCTTTGTATCTGCCTCAAATTCTTGTGGTAGACTTCCCGCGGTTTGAGTACCGGGGTATGCACCTGGATGTGGTAAGACACATATATTCAGTAGATTATGTGAAACAATATATAGATTATCTGGCTCTGCACAAGATGAACTATTTTCACTGGCACCTTACAGACGACCAGGGTTGGAGAATGGAGAGCAAGAGTCACCCGCTACTCAATGAGATTGGCTCCTGGAGGGCCGGCACGATTATCGGGATTTTTCCCGGAACCGGTGTAGATAGCACTCGCTACGGTGGGTTCTACACAATTGCGCAGATGAAGGAGATTGTGGAGTACGCTGCGCAACGCTATATCACTGTGGTTCCGGAGATTGACGTGCCCGGCCACTCGATGGCAATCATTGCAACATATCCGCACTTTAGCACAACCCCGGAAATTCCGAAACAACCTGCAATAACCTGGGGCATCTATAACCGCCAGAACAATGTGCTTGCTCCGTCGGAGGAGGTTTTCAAGTTTCTGGAGGATGTTTTCAACGAGTTGATGGATGTCTTTCCCGGCAAGTATATCCATATCGGTGCAGATGAGTGTGCTAAAAAGTGGTGGGAGGAGTCTGCTAAAACTCAGGAGTTTATGCTTAAATATGGCTTGAAGGACGAGAATGAACTGCAAAAGTATTTTGCGAAGCGTATTGCAGATATTGTTCACGCTCGCGGTCGTGAGTTTATTGGCTGGGACGAGATGCTGGACGATGGTTTGGTTAAAGGTGCAGTGGTGATGAGCTGGCGAAATGTTGAGAATGGCATCAAGGCTGCAGAGCTTGGCCATAAGGCGATTATGACACCTATAAAATACAGCTACTTTAATGTGGCTCAAAAGCGTGACGAGGATACCCTTTGCCACAGAGCCTGGTTTGCACCGGTAGACTCAGTCTATCTTTTTGAACCGGTTCCTGCAGATGTGCCCGCATCGGTTGCTGCCAATATCATTGGAGGTCAGGGATGTATGTGGACAGAGTACTTTCCTCACAAGCAGCGTCTGGAGTATGGAATCTTCCCTCGCTTTTCTGCACTGGCAGAGGTCTACTGGACCCTTCCGGCCAATAAAAACTGGCCAAAATTCCAACTCAAGCTTGTAGATCAATTTGACCGATACGACCTGTGGGGAGCCAACTACTCCACCGAGATTTTCCGCTCCGCCGGCTTCGACCGAAACCGTTATTAACACCCCAGAAATTGACAATAGTAGCTTACTAACAATTTATTAATAGCCAATAATTTGGAGAAGCGAGTACTTCCAAACAAATTTCAAGACTATCTGCTGGAGGCGGCAGGTAGCGACAGGACACCAATAATCATGGACGCTCTTGAGAGTACGACCCCATCTGTATCCATCCGCTTAAACCCATTGAAGCCACTCTCCGTAAAGGTAGAATCTATTGCTAATGAGGCAATTGCCTTAGGCGACAAAGTCTCTTGGTGCCCGGATGGCTACTATCTGCCTTCAAGGCCAAACTTTACTCTGGACCCCGCATTTCACGCCGGAGCCTACTATGTTCAGGAGCCATCGTCAATGTTTTTGGCTCTGCTTAAACCTCTCTTTGCAGATATTTCTCAGCCCAGGGTGCTTGACCTGTGCGCAGCCCCCGGAGGCAAAACCACACATCTTGTCTCAATGCTTCCGTTGAATTCATATATAGTTGCCAATGAGATTGTTAAAAATAGAGTAGCCCCTTTGAAAGAGAATCTTTTAAAGTGGGGGAACCATCGTGTAGAGGTTACCAGCAAGGATGCCTCGGAGGTGGCCTCATATTGCAAAGCTGTGGGCCTGCAGTTCGACTTTATACTTGCAGATGCCCCCTGCTCGGGAGAGGGGATGTTTCGCAAAGACCCTGTCGCAATTAGCGAGTGGAGTGAAGATAATGTGAAAACCTGCGCAGCCCGGCAAAAAAGAATTTTGTCCGACATCTGGCCGGCCCTTGCCCCGGGCGGATATCTGGCCTACTCAACTTGCACCTTCAACATCTACGAAAACGACCAAAATGTGACCTGGATTCAAAAAGAGCTTGGCGCCCGCCTCGTCTCCCTGGAGGAGCTCTATCACAATCACTCTGCCACCAGCTCACCCGACACCATTAACCACTCATCTGACTCTGCCACCAGCTCACCCGGCTCTACCACCCTCTCAGTCGGGCATCTGGAAACACTTCTCAAAAAGTCCGGTGTAGTAAAAGGAGATGCCGGCGGATATCGCCTTTTCCCCGGTTTGGTGCGAGGCGAAGGGCTATTTTTCGCACTCTTCAGAAAAGGGATTAATTCAGATCTGCCAGTCGAAAACGAAGTCGTTTTTAATAAGCATTTGTCGCCAAAACACTCTTCATCCAAAGGCTTGTCTGCCAAGAATTTATCTCCTAAAGAGTTGTCGGCAAAACACTCTTCGTCTAAGTGCCTATCTGCCAAGAATTTATCTCCCAAAGAGTTGTCGCCAAAACACTCTTCATCCCAATTCCTGCCTAATCCGGAAGATGCGCTCTCAATTACCGGTTCTAACGACATTCCACGCTTCGAACTCTCGAAGGATATTGCGCTTAAATATCTCGCCCGGCAGTCTATAAAGCTTGAAGGTGCTCCATTGGGCTATCTAATAGTTACTTATGGCGGTCTGCCGTTAGGTTATGTCAAGAATCTGGGCACCCGAGCTAACAATCTTTACCCTATCAATTGGAGGATAAGGAAGAGCTTTGGCAGTGTTTGATGTAAGTAAGTAGAATACAGTTATTTGCAAAACCCAGTTTTCCATATTTGGAAAATTGGGTTTTGTAACATATTGTTTGTCAGTAGATTTCATCAAACACTGGCAAGGCCCGATTCTGTTTTCCCGCGCAGCGGGTAACACACCTGCGCAGCAGACCACATATCCGCGCAGCGGGTAACACACCTGCGTAGCAGACCACATATCCGCGCAGCTTGTCCTAACAGTATTCTGTGTAAGTAGCAGAAATACAGGCAGATAAAATTTTAATATGCTTAAATCACGAAAATCATTTTTTCAATCACCTCATATTAAGAATGTTTCACAGAATACTGTTAGGACAATTTCCGGGCAATTCTTGGAACGTTTTTTGAGAGTCTGTTTATGAGCAATTTATAAACGATCGAAGAAGCAGAAGATTGCATCAAAATCCATTTCGTTGTTAATTCAATAAAAATATGTCAAGAAGATTAATCTTTTTTGTTTCTGTATTAATTGCATCATTAATACAATCTTGCGACTCCAATCCTAGTGTAATTACCTCAAAAATACCTGTGATTGATTTAGAATCTGCAATAGGTTCCGGAAAGGTTTTCAATTTGAGTGATGTGGCTACAGAGATAAAATATATACCTCTGGAGACCAATGATAAGTCGATGATGTCCGATTTTGTTTCTGTGATTTATGAGAAGGGAAGATTCTATGTTATATCACATAGTAATTTCATCATTTTTGACTCTTGTGGCAGACATCAAAAAACTTTTAACAGAACCGGCAGGGGCCCGGATGAGTATTTGGGGTTTAAATCTTACGATGTAGATCCCGAAACCGGAAACATTTTACTCACTGCATATTGCCAGAACCAAGCATTCTCATTGTTAAGTTACTCTTTGGATGGAGATTTAGTGGATAGACATTCACTTAATATTACACAGGGGAGTATGAGTGATCTCTCTTTTAGATGCCTGGAAGATAAAATATTAACTACATTTAGTGTCTCAATTGAAGATACAACAGAAGTTTTTGCTCAGGTTCACGACTTAAACGGAAATCTTCTTAAATCTCTGTATAAACCCAGTTTAAAAGATTACAAAGATGCTTATGCAAATCTTCCTTCTACCGTTGTCCAAGTCGGAGCAAATGTGAGAACAACATACAGTACGAGATCTACTTTGAGAATGCCACCCAAAGTATATAGATACGAAGATAAAATGAGATTTTTTTTCCCTTTAAGTGATACGATCTTTACTTTAGACAAAGCGCTTAATTTCACTCCTTCGTATGCAATTAAATTTGGTAAGTATAAGAAACCCTCCGAATTAGGTTCCAGTAGTGTAAAAGGAGAGAATGTAACAATAAGTTCGCACAACTTCTTTGAAACCGGCAGTTTCATTCTTACTCAGTTCAACCTTAGAAGTTTTGCCCACGAACCATTCGAGATAGTGACTCAAAATGGAAAGGGCACATCCAAAAACACCAAAAGTTTTGCGTTGTACGATAAAAGCAGTGGGAAGCTTACCCTGATGAATGCACCAATACCGGCTAAACCCGGGTTTAAGGAGGATTTTGAATATGGACCACCATTTTTTCCAAGCTATTTATCTTCACAGATGTATGCCATCTCAATTATCTACCCCGATAAGCTAAAGAGCTTTGCAGATTCAAATCCAGTATCTGCAAAACTAAAATCCATTGCCCAAAACCTAAAAGAGTTTGATAATCCGGTAGTAGTGCTGGTGAAGATGAAATAGTTAAAAAGAATTGATATATGAATAACATTTTTAGAATCCTCATTTTGATAGCCGTTGTGGCTATGAACGGATGCAAATCACAAACCGACATACAGCCCACAGAGCTTCCGGTCATTGATCTGGAATCTGCAATCGGCTCGGGTAAGGTTTTCAATTTGAGTGATGTGGCTACAGAGATAAAATATATACCTCTGGAGACCAATAAGGAATCTTTGATATCAAATGTGAATAGAATCTATTATGAAAAGGATAGGATATATCTGTTTACTACTAATAATATTGTGATTTTTGATTCAAACGGGAAGCACTTATTAACTTTCGATAGGAGAGGCAATGGACCACAGGAGTATAATTACATTTCATCCAATGATGTTGATCCACGCAGTGGTAATATTTTATTACACGCTTTTTGTTCCGATCAAACAGCCTCTATTCTAACTTACTCTCCTGAAGGCACACTATTGAGCAGGTACTTATCTGACTCAATTCAAAATGTTTTAAATACAAAATTTTTTAAATTGGATGATAATAAGTTTATTATAAAATATCCAATCTCAATCATTGATACAGTAGAGGCTTATGCGAAGGTTTTTGACAGTAGTGGGACTATTGTGCAGAGGCTTTACAAGCCAAAATTAGATTACTATAAAAGAAAGTACGATAGAATTATTGAGATATCCGGGGAAAATGGAGTAAAATTTAATTTTGATAAAAACTATAGAATATACCCTTTAGGATATAGGTATAGAGAGTTCCTGAGATTTTTCTTTTATGAAAATGATACAATTTTTTCAATAGACCGTTCTCTAAACTACTCTCCTGTCTATGTAATAAATTTCGGGAAATACAAAAATCCCGAAGAGTTTGACGGACATCACTCTAAAGGAGACCATATTAGTTTAGAACGAGGCACCTGTTATGAAACGGATAATTTTATTTTAGCAGAATTCAACCTTAGAAATTTTGCCCACGAATCATTAGAGACAATGTTCCCAAATGGAAAGGGCACATCAAAAAACACCAAAAGTTTTGCGTTGTACGATAAAAGCAGTGGGAAGCTTACCCTGATGAATGCACCAATACCGGCTAAACCCGGGTTTAAGGAGGATTTTGAATATGGACCACCATTTTTTCCAAGCTATTTATCTTCACAGATGTATGCCATCTCAATTATCTACCCCGATAAGCTAAAGAGCTTTGCAGATTCAAATCCAGTATCTGCAAAACTAAAATCCATTGCCCAAAACCTAAAAGAGTTTGATAATCCGGTAGTAGTGCTGGTGAAGATGAAATAGTTAAAAAGAATTGATATATGAATAACATTTTTAGAATCCTTATTTTGACAGCCGTTGTGGCTATGACCGGATGCAAATCACAAACCGACACACTGCCCACAGAGCTTCCGGTAATTGATCTTGCAGCGGAGGTGGGCAAGGGTAAAATTGTGAACCTGAGCAAGGTTGCAAGTAATATCCGGTATGTAAAACTGGAGACAACAGAGGGCTCCCTCATTGGTACATATCCAAAAGTATTTTATGAAAACGAGAGAATTTATGTTTTTTCGACAAGGCAGGTGGTGAAGGTGTTCGACAGGGATGGGAAATTCTTGTTTACATTCGATAAGAGTGGAAGAGGCCCGGAAGAGGCCCAAGGTATATCCAATATAAGGATAATGCCATATACCGGGGGTATGGTGATACAGACATTCTCTATAGATGCTAAGGATAGACTTCTTTTTTATGATCGTGACGGGAACTTTGAAAAGAGCAAGCTGGTTCCACGGAATAAGACTACTAGTCAAGAGAAGACAATTAGTTTAAACGACTCTGTTTTTATAGGCTCGGCTGCCCCACGTCATAAAGATTCACTCCAGATCTTTGCGATTGTTTATGACTCTGCCTTTAATGTAATAAAGAATATCTTAATGCCATCTATACCAGATTATGAGAAAATATATCAGGAGAGTATGGCTATGAGAGCTTCGGATGGCAGCGTATCTATTTTAAAAGGCCGTACTTTCTATAGAGTATTTCCTCCTGAATTATATCCATTTAAAAATAGTATGAGGTTAATAACGCCAGGAAATGATACAATTTTTACATTGGATTCTCAATTGAACTACTCACCGGCTTTTTGCATCAATTACGGAAAATACAAAAATTTATCTAAGAAAAGAGATCATATTACCAAACTTGATGGTAATCATATCGATATGATAGTCAGATATTTTATAGAATCGGAAGAGAATATTATTCTCCAGTTCGGTATGAGAGACTTCTGTCACCAACCTTATGAGATGATGATTCCGACTACCCGGGGAATGCAACCAAGAAGGCATACAGATTGTTATGCTCTCTATAACAAAAAATCAGGTAAATTTACCTTTCTTAACCAACCAGTAAAGGGGATTGTAGGTTTTAAAGAGGACCTGGAGGATGGACCGCCTTTTATACCAACAAGCATCTCATCGGATTTTCAAGCATCTGCACTCTATACCGCTGCTGAAATCTTAGATTTTGCTTCAAAAAACAGCACAAAAGGAGAGCTAAAGGAGATAGTTAAGAAGCTGAAAGATATCGATAACCCGATTGTGGCAATTGCAAAAATGAAATAAATGACAGCAGATATTAATTAAGAAGCAGACAATACTAACAACTATGAACAAACGGTTAATTTTAGCTCTTTCTCTCTCCTTTCTCATCTCTCTTAACGGATACACACAATCTGCAGTAACTAAGAATAAGATTGAATTTATTGATTACAAAAAGGAGATTCCCGTCCAAAATTTTATTGAAACATTTGTAAAGGAGGTTGAGGTGATACCTTTGGAGACAACAAAGCTGTCTCTGATAGACAAATATCCCAGACTCGAGATTTTCGACAACCAATTTTATGTTTATAACATACTTGGAATTTATAAAATTTTGAGATTTGACAGTAATGGCAAATTTTTGAATAGTGTTGGGGCATCGGGAAGAGGTCCGCAGGAGTTTAACGACATTGCTAATATTGAAGTTGATAAAAAGGGTGTTTCTCTTCTCTCTGCGCGACCGTCCTATTCCATTTATAGATTCAATCATAATGGTAAGTTTATCTCTAAACGTTTGTTGGATGAAAAACCGCTCCAGCTGTTTAGCTACAAAGAGGGCTCTCTTATTTTCAACGGATTTAATAACGCTCAAGGGAGGCTTATATTTACAGATTCACTCGGAAAAAATGCAAGAGTTTTGCTAAAGGAGAAAAAGTTTTTCCAGAATATGGAAGGAGTTAAAGCAATTACATCATCCTGTAAAGATTTCCTTTCCTTCAATGACTGCTTTACAGATACTATATATAGAATTTCCGGTTTATCGGCTTCTCCTTCTGTTGTTTACAATATGAAAGAGTACAAAACAGCAAAAGAGCTCTTAGAGCAGATGAAGGATCAAAAGAGTGGATTTATAAACGCTATGAACTCTCTCTTCTCTGTGGTTTTTTATTTTTATGAGAATCACAAATATATACTATCTGCACATACTGTTTTCAATAAAGGGGAGTCGTTCCTGCTTTGTATGATCAAAGACAAAGTCGCAAACAGATGGGAGTGGATAAGATATTCAGAAATTGAAGCGAATAAAGCTCTTTTATTATCTGCAATACTAACAGAGAAGAGTGAAATCATAACTATTGTTCAACCCGAAACTGTAATCAACCTGCCAGATTCAATAATGAAATTACTTATAAACAAAGAGTTGGTTAAGAGCCTCAAAGAGGAAGACAACTACGTTATTTTAAGAATGAAATTGAAATAGTCAGGGCAGGTTAACTATCCACCAAAATCGTCAAAGGCGATGTTTTCGATTGGTACGCCCAGGTTGTCGAGCATTGTGCTTACGGCGCTGTTCATCATTGGAGGGCCGCATAGGTAGTATTCGATCTCTTCGGGCTCTTCGTGCTTGCTCAGATAGTTGTCAAAGAGGACTTTGTGGATAAATCCGGTGTAGCCGGTCCAGTTGTCTTCGGGTTTCGGCTCGCTCAGGGCAAGGTTGAAGGTGAAGTTTGGAAACTCTTTCTCGATGGCGCGGAACTCATCTTCGTAGAAGACTTCGCGCAGCGAGCGAGCCCCATACCAGAAACTCACCTTACGGGTGGTTCTCTCGGTGTGGAAGAGGTGGAAGATGTGTGAACGCATTGGTGCCATACCTGCACCGCCACCTATGAATACTATTTCGTTTTGTGTCTCTTTAATGAAGAACTCACCGTAAGGGCCGGAGATGGTCACCTTATCGCCCGGTTTGCGGGAGAAGATGTAGGATGAGCATACACCCGGGTTAACCGGCATAAATGTCCCTTTTGCCCTGTCCCAAGGAGGGGTGGCAATTCGGATATTGAGCATTATGATGTTCCCCTCTGCAGGGTGGTTGGCCATAGAGTAGGCACGGAAGGTCTCTTCGCTGTTCTTCATCTTGAGACCCCATATTTTGAGACTGTCCCACTCGTCCCGGAATCTCTCCTCAACCTCTATATCTGTCGAGAAATCTACATCACACTTAGGAATATCTATCTGAATATATCCGCCGGATTTGAAGTGAAGCAGCTCTCCCTCCGGAAGTTTTACAACAAACTCCTTGATAAAGGTGGCCACATTGCGGTTGCTCACAACCTCGCACTCCCACTTCTTAATGCCCAGAACCTCTTCCGGAACCTCAATCTGGAGATCTTCCTTAACCTTTACCTGGCATCCAAGCCTCCATTGGTTGTGCTGCTCTTTACGGGTAAAGAACCCAATCTCTGTGGGCAGAATCTCTCCGCCGCCTTTAGTGACACGGCATTTGCACATTCCGCAGGTACCGCCGCCTCCGCAGGCGCTGGGAAGGAATATCTTGTTGTTTGATAGTGTAGATAGTATACTCTCTCCCGGAGATACCTCTATCTCCCTTTCGCCGTTAATTGTAAGCTGAACCTTACCCGAGGGGGTTAGTTTGGCCTTTGCATATAGAAGTACCGCAACCAGCAGTAGTGTAACTGCCAGGAAAGCTATTATAGATAGGATTGTAATTAGTGTCAGTTCCATAAATGTCTAAAGTTTTATACCCATAAAGCTCATAAAGGCAATACCCATAAGCCCTACAACAATAAATGTAATGCCCAGCCCGCGAAGTGGGGCAGGAACGTTCGAGTAGGAGAGCTTTTCACGAATTGCCGCCAGAGCGACAATTGCAAGGAACCACCCAAAGCCGGAACCCAGGCCAAAGACTGTTGCCTGTGCAAGTGTCTCATATGCCCTCTCCTGCATAAAGAGCGACCCGCCAAGAATTGCGCAGTTTACGGCTATCAAAGGAAGGAAGATTCCAAGTGAAGAGTACAGCCCGGGAGAGAACTTCTCCACGACCATCTCTACCAGCTGTACCATAGATGCGATAACCGCAATAAAGATGATAAAGCTTAGAAAGTTGAGGTCTATATTGGCATAGGAGGGATCCAGCCACACAAGTGCACCCGGTGAGAGTACATATTTGAAAAGCAGATAGTTTACGGGAAGAGTAACTCCTAAAACGAAGATTACTGCTAAACCAAGACCTACTGCTGTCTTTACATTCTTTGATACTGCCAGGTATGAACACATTCCAAGGAAGTATGCAAATACCATATTGTCTATAAAAATAGACTTTACGAAAATATTAATTAACTCTTGCATAGCGGATATGTGTTATTTTTTTTCAATTAACTCTTTGGTAATACTTCTCTGAACCCATATAAAGAGCCCCACCAGAATCAGAGCCATCGGGGGCAGTATCATCAGACCGTTGTTTTCGTAGAAGCCTCCGTTTTTAATGTAGATTGCATTTGGTATCACCTGAATGCCCATTACGGTTCCCGACCCCAGAAGTTCGCGGAAGAATGCAACCACAACCAGTATTATACCGTAGCCAAGCCCGTTTGCCAACCCGTCAATAAGAGACGGAATCGGTTTGTTTGCAAGTGCAAATGCCTCTATACGGCCCATAATGATACAGTTGGTTATTATCAGCCCTACAAATACAGAGAGCTGTTTGCTCACTTCGTATGCATAGGCTTTAAGTAACTGGTCTACAAGAATAACAAGCATCGCTACCACTACAAGTTGTACAATTATACGGATACGATTTGGAATGGTGTTGCGGATTAGTGAAACAATCATACTTGAGAAGCCTGTTACAACTGTAACGGAGAGTGCCATCACAAGTGCCGGTTCAAGCTTTACTGTTACAGCCAGTGCAGAGCAGATACCCAGCACCAGTACGGTTACGGGGTTGTTCCTGAACAGCGGCTCTATAAATATCTTTTTATTGCTCATCTTACTAAGTTTTCTCTGTTATTAATTATTTCCTGCTCCTGCTCAAGTGCACGGGCCTTCTCGAGTGCTCTCTCTTGAGCCGCTTTAAGGTTCTCGGAGAAGAAGTTCATATACTCACGGATGTTTTTGAAGAGCATATCTTCTACTGCCTTGGAGGTGATGGTTCCGCCGGAGATTGCATCTACCTGATGGTAGTTGCCCTCTTTTGCCCCACCTTTCACAACCTGTACAGAGACATAATCTCCCTTTTCGTCAAAGATTCTCTTATTCTCAAATTGTCCGGAGAATTCGGTAGTTGTAATCTCGGCACCAAGGCCGGGTGTCTCGCTTTTGTGGTCGAAGGTTGCCCCGTAAACGGAGTTAAAGTCGCCCTTTAGTGAGATATAGCCCCATACCGGGCCCCACAGACCAACTCCGTGAAGAGGAATCACATAAAACCTCTCTCCGCTCTCAATTTTGCAGATATAGAGGGTGAGTTGTCTCTCTCCTTCGGTTATTGAGGAGTCGGTGATGAATTTTGCGTACTCCTGCTCTATATAACTGTCTTTATCCTTTACCGTATTGGCATCTGCCGCCAAATGAACTGAGCGGAGAATCATCTGCTTTCTCTCAATCTCTACATTTCTTTGCTGCCTCTCCTTGAGTAGTGATGAGGCGAAAGCGAGGACTACGGCTACAATCACAACCATTCCGGTTGCGTATAGTATTGTGTATAAATTTTTATTTGTATCCATCGTTATATCCCTCTTATTTAATGACAGCTCTTCTAAGTCTCTTTTTAATGCTGGCTTGCACTACAATATGGTCAATAAGTGGTGCAAATGTGTTTAGCAGTAATATTGCCAACATCATACCCTCCGGATATCCGGGGTTGAACACTCGAATAATCACGGCAAAGAAGCCTATCAAAAATCCGTAAAACCATTTTCCTTTCTCTGTTTGTGAGCCTGTTACAGGGTCTGTTGCCATAAATACCGCTCCAAAAGCAAAGCCGCCCATTACCAGATGGTTCCAGGCAGGAACTGCAAGATAGGATTCTGGTGTTGGGGCAACCAGGTTTAGAAACAGGCCGGTTAGAAGCCCTCCCGCGAAAACCGAAAGCATTATTCTCCAGCTCGCTATTCCTGTGAAGAGCAGTAGTGCAGCTCCTAAAAGTATTGCCAGTGTAGATGTCTCTCCTACAGAGCCGGGAATAATACCCAGAAACATATCCTGGAAAGATGGTAAATCCAGCCCTGCCTGTGCGTTTGCAAGCGGGGTTGCGCCGGAGAAGCCGTCTACGATGCCTTCGCCTTTTGTGAGCCCTGCGACCCAAACTTTATCTCCTGACATATGTGAGGGGTATGCAAAGAATGCGAATGCTCTTGCGATAAGTGCGGGGTTCCAGATGTTCATTCCTGTTCCTCCAAACACCTCTTTACCAACTATAACTGCAAATACTACCGAAAGGGCAAGCATCCACAGAGGCAAATCTACAGGCATAATAAGCGGAACAAGCATCCCTGTTACCAGGTACCCTTCGTTTACTTCGTGGCCCCTTATCTGTGCAGATACAAATTCGATTCCCAACCCTACTACATAGGAGACTATAACCATTGGGATTACCTTAATGAATCCGTAAAGAACTATCTGCCAGAAATCCATATTGGCTCCTGTGGCAAGGCTGTGCTGGTATCCTACATTCCACATTCCGAAAAGCAGAGCCGGAAGGAGGGCGATGATAACCATTGTCATTGTTCTTTTTAGCTCTATGCTGTCCCGGATATGACTACCTTTTTTTGTTACTGTGTTGGGAACAAATAGAAAGGTTTCAAATGCGTCAAAAGTGGAGTGCAAAAAGCTCAGCTTGCCACCCTTACTGAATGTGGGTTTTATATTGTCTACTAATTTTCGTATTGCTTTCATCTCTATCTCTTAATTAAGACATTTCTTTTATCATAAGCTCTATCCCCCTGGAGATAATCTCCTGAACCTCGGTTTTTGAAGGGCAGACAAAATCGCAAAGTGCCAGATCCTCTTCTATAACCTCGTAAATTCCAAGCTGTTCCATCTTGTCAATATCTTCTGCCATAATGGCTTTCATCAGATACATAGGGTAGATGTCCATAGGTACAACTTTTTCGTATAACCCTGTTACCACGAGTGCTCTCTCTCCTCCGTTGAGGTTGGTATCCAGAGAGTATCTCTTCTTAGGAAACAGCCACGAAAAATATGAGTGTGAGATGCTGAATTTTTTTGCTCTGAAAGGTTTAACCCAGCCGAGCATTTCGTAATAGCTCCCTTCGCTGAGCAGAGTTATCTGGTTGTGGAAGAATCCCAGATATCCATCTTTGCCTACATTCTCTCCTGTCAGGGCGTTTCCGCTGATATATCTTATAGGAAGCGGTGTCTCTTTTGATTTTTCGTCTCCTTTAATATCTGCATACTCTTTTATTTCACTCAGACACATACCGGGAAGAGTCTCTATGTAGCTTGTGTGTTTGGCTCTTGGGCCTGTAATTGCAATAATTTTGCGCAGGTCGTAGATCCCTTTTTTGAAGAGGCGCCCGATGGCTGCTACATTGTACAGGTCTATAGTCCAGGCTACTTCTCCTTTGTTCATTGGGCTTATGTGATGGATTTGTACTCCAACGTTTCCGGCCGGATGTACTCCGTCAAATGTGTGAATAACAACTTTTTCCATCCTGTGGAAAGGGCTGCTGGCGTAGTTGGAAGCGTGCAGGGCAAGGTGAACTCCTCCGGTGCTGAGTTTTGAGAGGAGATCAATTCCTGTCTGAATGTTTTCAATCTCTGTTTTTAATGCAAAATCGAGATCGGGCGCCAGTGGAGATGAGTCAAAGCCGGATATGAAGATGGCTTTTGGCTCAATTTCGGGGTCAGGAATGGTTCCGTATGGTCGTTGTTTGAAAGTTGCCCACAGGCCGCTATCCAGGAGAGCATTTATGATCTCTCCCTTTGTTGCAGATTTTGGGTTTGGAGTGGTAAAACTCTCATACTCATTTTTATGGTCTGATTCAATCACTATCTCCAGCAATTTTCTTTTCTCTCCGCGCACTATCTGGGATACCTTACCGCTGATAGGAGAGCAAATTTTTATGAATGCTCTTTTTTTGTCTACCAGAACCGGTGTCCCTGCCTTTACCTCATCACCCTCTTTGACCAATAATTTGGCGTTGAGTGCTTTATAGTCGGTTGGCTTTACCGCTGCAATATCTACGGATACTGTTTTGGTTATTTGGTTTTTTGCGTCCCCTTTAAGTGGAATGTTTAAACCTTTTCGTAATCTAATGTGGTCTGACATTATTTATAAATAATTATCGCAAATTGTTATATAAATGTATCGTTTTGATAAAATTTTTGCCGCAAAGATACACATTATTTATAAATTTGTACCCAATGAACAGAGAATTTTCTAGTATAATTGAGGGGCTTAATCCTGCTCAAAAACAAGCAGTTGAAGAGTTTACAGGTCCTTCACTCATAATTGCGGGGGCGGGTTCGGGGAAGACAAGGGTTCTTACTTGCAGAATAGCCAATGTTTTAAGTAATGGCCACAAAGCTGGCTCTATACTTGCTTTAACCTTTACCAACAAGGCATCCAAAGAGATGAAGGAGAGGATCTCCTCTCTTGTTGGTTATGATAGGGCGAGGCATTTGTGGATGGGTACATTTCACTCGGTTTTTGTCCGTTTTCTGCGTGAAGATGCGGGGTTGATTGGTTTCCCCACTTCATTCACCATTTACGACACATCGGATTCCAGGAGTGCAATAAGGAATTGTGTAAAGGAGCTCTCTCTTGACGAAAAGATCTACAAACCAAACGAGGTTCTCTCCAGAATCTCTATGGCAAAAAATAATCTGATAACATCTGCCTCATACCTTTCAAACGCTACTTTGCAACAGAATGATGCAGCTGTAAGAAAACCGCGAATCGGTGATATTTATGCTCTTTATGACAAGAGATGCAAGCAGAGCGGGGCGATGGATTTTGATGATATTTTGCTCTATACCAACATTCTGATTCGGGACTTTCCGGAGGTTTTAGATAAGTTGCGAAACAGGTTCTCGTTCATTCTTGTTGATGAGTATCAGGATACTAATTTTGCTCAGTGGCTTATTGTGAAGAAGTTATCTGAGATGCACCGGAATTTGTGCGTGGTGGGAGATGACTCTCAGAGTATCTATGCTTTTCGCGGCGCGCGGATAGAGAATATTCTCAATTTCAAGAAAGATTACCCGGAGGCTAAGGAGTTTCGTCTGGAGCAGAACTACCGCTCTACTCAGACTATTGTGAATGCGGCAAATTCGCTCATTGCCCGAAACTCTCTTCAGTTAAAGAAGGAGTGTTTTTCGGCTGCTTCGGTGGGTGAGAATATTGAGGTTGTTAAGGCCTATACAGACCAGGAGGAGTCTTTCCTGCTGGCCTCTTCAATTGTTTCCAAAATTTATCAGGACAAAAGTGCATACAGCGAATTTGCCGTCCTCTACAGAACCAACGCCCAGTCGCGCGCCGTTGAGGAGGCTCTGCGCAAAAGATCTTTGCCATACAAAATATATGGTGGCCATTCATTCTACGATCGGGCAGAGGTAAAGGATATGATGGCCTACCTGCGCCTTCTGGTCAACCCAAAAGATGATGAAGCCTTTCGCCGTGCAGTAAAGGTCTCCGGGAAAGGAATCGGCGACACAACTATGGGCTACCTCTCGGCTGCCGCTGCCGCCGGCGGAGTCTCAATGTGGGAGGCTATCCATACAGGTGATGTGCAGAGTTTCGGAATCAAGAGCGCCACTTACAACCGTTTTATGGAGTTCTGCGGCATCATCTCCGACATCCGCACCAGAGTTGCCGCCATTAACGCTTACGACATCGCAATGGAGATCTTCATCCGAAGCGGCTACGCCACCCTCCTTAAAAGCGATACCACTCTCGAGGGGCAGTCTCGTGCAGAAAACGTAGAAGAGCTCTTCAACTCCATCAAAGCCTTCGTAGAAGAGCAAGAGGCCGAATCCGAACTCGAATCTGCCACCGTGCCGGTATCTTCACCCGGTCTGGAATCTGCCGCCGGGTTGGGATCTTCACCCGGTCTGGAACCTGCCGCCGGGTTGGAATCTTCACCCGGTCTGGAATCTGCCGCCGGGTTGGAACCCGGCCCCCAATCTGCAACCGTTGTCCCGGCCGCTTTTCTTGGCGACTACCTGGAGACCATCTCCTTAATGAGTGTGATGGACGACAACAAAGACGAAGATTCAAATAAAATAAGCCTTATGACCGTGCACTCTGCTAAAGGACTGGAGTTTACACACGTTTATATAATTGGACTGGAGGAGAATCTTTTCCCTTCGGTTAACTCATCAAGTAGCGAAAGTGAAATTGAAGAGGAGCGCAGGCTGATGTATGTGGCCATAACCCGTGCAAAAAAGAGTGTAACCATCTCATATGCCCAATCCCGGTTCCGATGGGGAAGTCACGTAAGCTACCCTCCAAGCCGCTTCCTGAGAGAGATAAACCCAAAATTCCTCAACTGGCCCGATCTCGAAAACGAAAAAAATGGCCGTTTTGGCGCAGATACCCGTTTTGGCTCTGATTCTCGTTTTGGCTCAAACTCACGCTACGATGCAGATTCAGATTACGGTTCTGGCTCCGGTTCGTCAAGCCACTCCGGCTCTGCCAACCGTTCAGGATCAGGGGGTTGGTCTGGCTCCGGTTCGTCAAACCACTCCGGCTCTGCCAACCGTTCAGGATCAGGGGGTTGGTCCGGCTCCGGTTCGTCAAACCACTCCGGCTCTGCCAACCGTTCAGGATCAGGGGGTTGGTCGGGTAATCGCCACTCGGGCAACAATAGTGGCACAAAACCGTTTGCAGGTGGGCAATCTCCTTCCGGCAACCAATCGTCTTCCCAAAACGGCAAATATCCATCATCAGGCGAATCATCTTCACCAACCAGAAGAGCAACTGCAGGCTTCACCCCCCCAAAACCGGCAGATCCAAACTTTATTGCCGATCCAATCTCAAAACTTGCGGCCGGACAAAAAATCGAGCACGACCGCTTTGGTTTTGGTCAAATTCTGTCAATAGAGGGTGATCCGCTTAATTTAAAGGCAGTTGTAGATTTTGATGAGGGTGGAAGGAAAATTTTATTACTTAAATTTGCAAAACTTCGCATCGTAGAATAATTTGTGGCACGAGATTTGTTAATTATTAAGATGAAGTTTTTCATAGTTTAAGTTTAGGTTAAGTAATGGGGTTTTATCTCTCGGAGATAGGGCCCCATGAAATTTATATACCCCCCCGAATCCCTGGGAGTATTTTGCATAATGTTCTTATTTAAGCATATAGCTATTATTTAAACCTTGCAAACGGAAACTCTTTGGGATTATTATCTTGAATTGTAATGATTTGCAAAAAACTCCCGGGGAACAAACTTTGGCAGTGTTTGATGAAACAATTTATTATACAAGTATTTACAAAACCCAGTTTTCCATATTTGGAAAACTGGGTTTTGTATGTGATTGACAAGTAGAAAGATACATCAAACACTGCCAGAGTTGGTCCGCTTCGCGGTTGTGTTTTTCGCAGGAAATCAGCAACATCCCACGATGCTTGGCAAGGTTCTCTCTTGGCAAGGTTCTCTCTTGGCAAGGTTCTCTCTGTTTATTTAAAGGCTTGCTCGCTGAGGCCGGTGCCGTGGAGTTTGAGTTGGTGGAAGTAGTCGGGTACGGGGCGTCCCTGGAGTGTGTCTACATATAGCTTGGCGAGGTATTGGCTGAGCATAAAGCCGTGGCCGCGCATTCCTACGAATAGTCCCAGCTCTGGATCTACAATGTAGCGTGGTTCTACATAGTAGCCGGACCAAACTGCCTGGAAGCCTACTCCGCTCAGGCGCGGAATCCAGTTACTGAATATCTCTGTTACCACTTCAAGAAACTCCTGAGAGGTCACTTTAAGGTTTTTGTCGGTCTCAAGAGCGTCGTTTAGAGGGGATGCACAACCAATGATTTGGCCTGTCTCGGCAAGTTGTTGTCCGTAAACGGCGGAGAAGCCTTTGTATTTGCGTCTGTCTATGAGCATATCCAGGTTTGCACCGTTTTTGCCCAGCAGTGGGAGTCTTTTTGTAATGAAGGCCTGATGTTTCACAGGATAGAGACCGGTCTCTATGCCAAGTTTTTTGGCGAATGTCTCGGCCTCTGCTCCTAAAGCGTTAATAAAGATCTCTGTGCGGTACTCAATAAACTCTTTGTTTGAATTTTGTACTATTACATTGTATTCGCCTCCCACTTTGCTCACCTCTACAATGCGGTTGTTCTCCAGGATTGTTCCCCCCTCGCGGCGGCCTATCATCCGGATTACATCTATTGTCTGTCCGGGGTTTGCCTGCCAGCAATCGTTTGTGATGAGGGCGTGGCTGTAAAGATTCAGTGACGGATTGAAGTGCTCAGATACCTCTTTGCGGAAATCCTTTTTATCTACCATATAGGCATCAGACCAACCTCTTGAGGCGTCCAGAGATTTGTATGTAGCCTCGTCGTGGGCAAAACTCACATATCTTATGAGGCGGAAGTCAATATCGTGTACCTTTTGAAGGTCGCGGAAAATCTCAAGGTTGTGTTTTGCAATATCTGCAAGCGCAGGTAAAGAGAATGCCGGACGGCCGCCTGCGATATTCCTCCAGGAGCTTCCAAGCCCGTCGTTTATGAGCAGTGGTTTGTATCCTGCCTCGGCAAGGAATCTGAATAGTGAAGAGCCCGCAACTCCGCCACCTGCAATGATTGCAGGTACTTTATTGACAACTCTTTTCTTTCCGGGCAGAACAATCTCTTCAACTCGGTCTACATTGACCATATCTCCAAGGGTAACCAGGTTGGACATAGGTCCGCGAGGAGTAGGGTCTCCGTAAACTTCAATGCCATATGGTCTTAGAAGCAGGCGGGCTCTTGGTATGCAACGACTTCCGCGACAGGCACCCATCCCGATTCTGGAGATGTGTTTAAGTTCGTCAGATGAGATTGCCGTACGATCGCCGATAACAGATATCAGCTTATCTACGGTTATATCTTCACAGTGACATACATAGGTTTTTGAGTCGTGCTTCTCCGTTAGTGGTATGAGCTCCAGCTTTTGCGGGAATCTATCTTTAACTATGAATCCCCTTACCGTTAGAAGTTTCTCTCCCTCAACTGTAGTTGCTTTAACACGCGCTATGTTGGTCTTGTTCTCTTTCTTTGAAATCTTCTCAATGACACCCTCCCCAAGTATCTCTCCGTTATTGTTAACCAGGAACACCTCTGCACCCTCATCTGCCTTATATTCAATAGGAAGGAATAGCCAGTTTTTATTTAGCTGGTATCCGAAGATTGCCAGCCCCGGGCACTGATAGACGCAGTTCATACAGCCGGTGCACTTTTCAAAATCTATCACAGGAACTGTAGATGTGGAGGTTTTAACAATCGCACCATATTTACAGGCGAATGCGCACGGGTTGCAGGCAAAACCATACAGACAGCCAATCTGCACAAACCCTTTTGACCACATTCGCTCCTTTGAAGGGAGGGTAGGAATCTCTAAAACTCTTACCGGATGTTGTTGAGAGTCAATATACTCTTTGGATACTGCCAGGTATTGGTCGTAGTCATATCTCTTGCCAAGATCTTGCATTATCTCGAATGCACACTGTTTTCCGCGAAGCACTGCAGATGTTCCCTCTCCGATTTTTACCGAGTCACCCACGCCGTGGCAGTTGCGGCCATATACCTCAACCCCTTTGCGGAATAGCTGATTGTCCGGGATAAGTCCGGTGCAGATGTTTATACAATCTATCCCCTCTATTCTCTTCTCTGTTCCCGGAATTGGTTTGAAGTTTTTGCATTCGGCAATAATTGCCCCTGTCACTCCTGTATGTGTCTCATTTGGAATTGCTTCAAGAAGAATATGTGATGTAAGAACAGGTATGCCCAGGCGGCGAACCCTGTTGGCCTGAACAGGGAATCCACCCTCATTAGGCATTGCCTCAATAATGGCTTTCACATTCGCTCCGGCCTGCATTGCCTGGTAAGATGTGAGGTATCCGATGTTTCCCGCTCCCACTGTAAGAATATTTTTCCCGAGCAGTGTGAGCTCGTTGTTCATCATCCTCTGTACCACAGCAGCTGTGTATACACCCGGAAGGTCGTCATTCTTGAATGCAGGCATAAATGGCACAGCTCCTGTTGCAATTACAAGGTGCTGAGCATCTACATAAAGAATCTCTTGCTTAGCTATGTTTTTTATTACAAGTCTTTTACCTTCAAGAACTTCCCATACAACAGAGTCCAGCAAAATTCCCGAGTGATCCTCTCCGGCAAGGGTGTTAGCAATGTCAAACCCGCGCATTCCGCCAAAGCGCTTCTCTTTTTCAAAGAAGAAGAACTGGTGAGTCTGCATTAGGAACTGACCCCCGATTTTACTATTGTTGTCTATAACTATGTTATCTACACCTGCTTTATTGAGCTCCTCTCTCACTGCCAGTCCTGCAGGGCCGGCTCCTATTATTGCCACGGTTGTTTTGTAAACCTTAACGCTGCCGTTATCTCCTTTATCCTCCTGTGGAAGATAGGACTCATCAATTCTCTCTACACTCTTCACATCGTCAACTTTGGTTATGCAGATGCGGCGTACTTTGCCGTCTACCAACATTTCGCAGGCTCCGCATTTGCCAATACCACACTCCATTGTACGCTCACGATTCTCCAGACTGTGTTTGTGAACTACCAAACCCCGCTGATGTAGTGCAGCTGCAATTGTAAAACCTTTTTGACCTGTAACCCTATTTCCCTCAAAAAGAAACTCTACGCTATCTTCCGCAGGGATAGGAAGAATTGGATGTTCGGTGATTCTGTACATAGCTAGTTTTTATAGTTCATTTTAAATTTCAGCAAAATTAATTAAAATTAGATATCGCAATTTTAAAATTAGATTTTTTTTGAAAAATATCTGATTTGGTAACATATTAGAAGCAGTTTGTAATAAATTTGACTTTGAAAACCAATTAAATATTTAGGATATGAGGCGGGAGATTATTTTATTATGCGCTGTGCTCTCATCCTGCAGCGGATTTTCGTTTGTTGAGGATGACACAGAAAAGGAGGGCGAACTGCGGTTTGCTTTTAACAAAGCGGGATGGAGCATTAATGCCATTGCGGCAGAGGGTTTGGGCACAAATTCAGGGTTATTTCAGATGCAAAACTCTGCTCAAAGGGCTTACCCGGACAGCAACTCATTTATTCTCACTGTTAAGAGGGTGGGAGGTGATGTAGTTTACAGTGATAAATATGGAGAGAGGCCTAAAACTTTTAAGTTGAGTGTGGGAAATTACGATGTTGAGGTTGTCTCGGGGAGTTTTTCGGTTCCCGAGTTTGATGCTCCACTCTACTCAGATTCCGGGACAGTTGTTGTAGAAGAGAACAAGGTGACGAACCTCTCATTTTTATGCAGGCAGTCTAATGGTGCTTTGCGGCTGGGTTTCTCGTCGGATTTTCTAAGTCGTTTTGCAGGTTATATCCCGGAGATTGAAGATATTAAAGGGGTAAAGGAGTATCCATACAATGAGAGTCGTTATCTCTATGTAAATCCCGGTGATGTGACCATTAAGCTCAGAAATGGAGCATCCTCGGGAACAGATAGGTTTCTGATTACCAGAAAGAGTATTTCTGCAAGAGAGATGGTCTCGGTGAATTTGCACTCATCTTCAAACGGTGGTGGTGGCGGTAGCGGATCGGGGGGAGAGTCTTCGGTCATTACAGGTATTCTTATCGACACCACCTCTATTTGGATTACAGATGATATTGTGGTTGGGGATAAAAGGGATGGAAGCAGCAGAGAGCTTGCCATTCGGGTCGAAGAGATTGCCGGTTTTGTGGGGGCCAAGGGTGTTTGGGTTAGTGGTTATGTAGCGGGTTACCTCACAACGGCATCTCTTTTTTCCTCTCCTCCGTTTGATGTAGAGACCAATATCGCTGTTGCAGATAAAAAAGGAGAGCTGGTTCGTTCACTTTGTGCAGGGGTTGCCCTTAGTGCGGGTTCTGTTCGGGAGGCACTCAACCTTAAGTCAAACCCCTCCAACTTAGGTAAAAAGGTGTGGATTAAGGGAACCATTACTGATAGCTATTTCGGATTGAAAGGGATAAATAGTGTTACAGATTATGTAATTGAGTAGAATTTTGTGTTCATACATTTAGCTTTTATCTATATTTGTAACCAGATAACCGGCTAAAACAAATGAACTACTTTGCTCACGAAACCTCTGTCATTGATAAAGATTGTGTTATCGGAGACGGAACTAAAATATGGCACTTTACTCATATTATGAGCGGATGTGTTATCGGTAATGGTTGCAACATCGGTCAGAATGTTGTCATATCGCCGAAAGTGATTCTGGGAAACAATGTTAAGGTACAAAATAATGTATCTGTATATACAGGTGTTGTTTGTGAAGATGATGTATTTTTAGGTCCTTCCTGTGTCTTTACAAATGTCGTTAACCCCAGGAGTGCAATCGTGAGAAAAGGGTTTTATGTAAACACCTTTGTACGACAGGGGGCAACTATTGGAGCAAATGCAACAATTGTGTGTGGAAACGAGATCGGCAAGTACGCACTGGTGGGTGCCGGGGCTGTAATTACAAAATCTGTAGCGCCTTATGCCCTTGTGGTTGGAAACCCTGCGAAGCAGATAGGGTGGGTGAGTGAATATGGTCATAGGCTGGATTTTGATACTGAGGGACTGGGTATATGCCCCGAAAGTGGTCAGCACTACAATCTCACCGAACAGGGAGTTGAGCGGATAGAAAAATTATAGCTGTCTCACCCGGTATGGAAATCAAAAGCGACTCTTTAAACAAAATACTTTACTCCACAGATGCATCTGCATATATGGAGGAGCCTATGGGGGTGTTCTTTCCCAAGAGTAAAGAGGATCTTATATCTATAGTGAAGAGGGCTTCCCGGGAGGGTTTTTCAATCATTCCCCGTGCCGGAGGCACCTCTCTTGCCGGGCAGGTTGTGGGGAGTGGTCTTGTGGTTGACATTTCACGCCACCTGAATAAAATTCTGGAGATTAATGAGCAGCAGAGGTGGGCCAGGGTAGAGCCCGGGGTGGTTCTGGATGAGCTGAATATGGAGACATCTCGTTTTGGACTCTTCTTCGGGCCGGAGACATCAACTTCAAATCGTTGTTGTATGGGTGGAATGATTGGAAACAACTCTTGCGGCTCACACTCACTTGTTTATGGAAGCACTCGTGACCATCTGCTTGAGGCAGAGGTGATTTTATCGGACGGGTCGGTAACGGTTTTCAAAGACCTCACGCGTGAGGAGTTTGAGCAGAAGAGGCTTCTGGATGGTGTCGAGGGTGATGTTTACCGGTATCTGGGTAAAATGTTGGAAGATAGTGCTACTCTGGAGGAGATTCGGGAGCAGTTCCCCGACCCGGCCGTTCGCAGAAGAAATACAGGGTACGCACTGGATGAGTTTGTGGCGTCTTCATATAATTTATGCCGCCTTTTGGCAGGGTCCGAGGGGACGCTGGCTATTATTACTGAGCTAAAACTGAATCTGGTTCCGCTCCCTCCAGCTCATAAGGCGCTACTTTGTGCTCACTGCACAACGCTGGAGGATGCATTCAGGGCAAATCTGGTGGCGCTTGGGCATAAGCCGGCGGCGGTTGAGATGATGGATTCAAACATTCTGGAGCTTAGTAAATCCAATATCAGTCAAAACAGGAACCGCTTCTTTATTTCGGGTGAGCCTGCTGCGATTCTAATAATTGAGTTTGCCGCCGGCACCCCGGGGGAGTTGGAGACGATGGTAGAGGTTGCGCGTGCAGATATGATCTCATCCGGACACTCTTACTACTGTTCAACGGTTTACGGGAAGGATATTTCAAGGGTTTGGGAGTTAAGAAAGGCGGGCCTCGGGCTTCTCACCTCAATGGTTGGAGATTCAAAACCGGTATCTGTTATTGAAGATACAGCAGTTGCTCCGCATCGCCTTCCGGCATATATGGAGGATTTTGGTGCACTTATGGAGAAGTACGCTTTAAAGTGTGTATATCACGCCCACATCGGCACCGGTGAGCTGCATCTGAGACCCATTTTAAATCTAAAAAAATCTGCAGATGTTGCCCTTTTCCGCCGGGTTGCCGGGGAGATGGCTTCAATTGTCAAAAAACACAAGGGCTCACTAAGTGGAGAGCACGGCGATGGGCGACTAAGGGGTGAGTTTATTCCACTTATGTTTGGAGATCGCATCTTCGGGGTAATGAAGGAGATAAAACGACTATTTGACCCTAATTTGATTTTTAATGCCAATAAGATAGTAGACACACCTGCAATGAATACTTTTTTAAGGTATCAGGCAGATGTTGAGGTTAAAGAGTACGATACCTTTTTTGACTACTCAGATAGTGGCGGGTGGATAAGGGCTATTGAGCAGTGCAACGGCTCCGGTGACTGCCGCAAATCTATACTGTTCAGCGGAACAATGTGTCCCAGCTTTAGGGTTACCGGTTTGGAGGAGGACTCTACCAGAGGTCGTTCTAATATTTTGCGGGAGCTGTTAACCAGACCTCGTACCAAAAAGGTCTTTGACCAGGCCGAGATAGTGGCTGCACTGGATTTGTGTATCTCCTGCAAAGCGTGTAAAAGCGAATGCCCCTCCAATGTAGATATGGCAAGGTATAAAGCAGAGTTTCTGCAGCACCACTACGATGTGCGTAGTTTTTTTAATTTAAAAGAGCTCCCTTTTCGCTCTTTTATGATCTCCAGAATGGCTCAGGTTCAAAGTTTTGGCTCTCTTTTTCCGGGCATATATAACTTTTTTGCCTCAAACAGACTCTCCTCTTCTATAATTAAGAAGATACTGCGTTTCTCCTCCAACCGTAACATCCCTTTACTATCAAAAGTTACACTTCGCCGCTACTCTGCACTGAAACTGCGAAATTCTGCACGGCAAAAAAGGGTTTATCTCTTTGCAGATGAGTTTACAAACTACAACGAGGCCGAGGTTGGAATTGCTTTTATTGATCTGCTCAACACTCTGGGTTATGAAGTAGTAATCCCAAAACATTACGAAAGTGGAAGGGCTGCAATCTCAAAGGGGATGCTCAGGCGGGCAAAGATGTTTGCAAACAGAAATGTAGAAGCGCTCAAAGATATAATCACTCCAGAGACTCCGTTGGTTGGTATAGAGCCATCTGCGATACTTTCATTTAGGGATGAATATCCACACCTGGTATCTGCAAATCTAAAGGAAGATGCCAAAGCGTTGTCTAAGAGTTGTCTGCTCTATGACGAGTTCATAATGAGAGAGTTTGAGGCGGGGAATATAGATAGATCGCTCTTCACACACTCGCCGCTGGAGATAATCCTGCACGGCCACTGTCACCAGAAATCTCTGGCCAGCGTGGAGGCATCTGCAAAGATGCTATCTATACCGGCAAATTACAAGGTGGAGACACTTCCAACCGGATGTTGCGGTATGGCCGGTTCCTTCGGTTATGAGAGAGAGCATTACAAAATATCGATTGAGATAGGGGAGCAGCGGCTCTTCCCGATGGTCAGAAGTGCCGCTGTCCAAACTGCCGTTTGTGCCCCCGGCACATCTTGCCGCCAGCAAATCCTGGACGGAACCGGCCGAATAGCAAAACACCCCATACAGATTCTGTATGAGGCGTTGCTGATTCTACCCAAGTCACCCGGGTTATAGCAGGCTTTTAAGGTTATTTTCTGCGTCCTCTGCGACCATCTCCGTTTCTATAGCCCTCTTCGTGTCTTGGACCCTCTCCATTCATCAGGCCGTGGCCATTACCGTTTCCGGCTCCACTGCCATCTCTTAAACCGCCTCTGCGACCGCTGCCATCCATCAGCCCCTTGCCGTTGCCTAAAGTGCAGGTTCCTTTCTCAAAACTGTCGCATACGCCGTTTTTATCTGCATCTACAAAGCAACTTTTGTTGTTGTGAATAGCTGTTGTTTTAACACTGTTATTTTGTGCTGCCGCAAATGTTGTTGATGCTGCCAGTGCAAGTCCTATTAATACAATTCTTGTTTTCATTTTTTCTAAAATTTTAATTGTTGTTTCAAATTGTTTCCGATTATAAGACATCTCTCTTTATATATTCCTACGCTTTTGTGTAAATAAAAAGCTGCTAAATTACTTAAGCAGCTCATTATCAACAAAACCCCACGACTCTTGGCAAGGTTATCTCCGTCGCCCGTGACCCTGGCCGGCTCCTCTCATTTGAGGATTGTCACGGAACAGGGGGGCAAATATCTTTTCAAGTTTTACGGCCTGGTCACCGGTGCAGCATTTACGTATCTCCAGATAGAAATCTACTGTCATCTCTTTGAGTTGAGAGTGGGCGTGCCCGATAGAGTCCGAATACTCTTTGGTTTTTAACCTGTCGGGGTTCTCCCGGTGTATCTCTTCAAACAGCAGAGACTTATATCTGTTGAGCTTTTCAATGACTCTATTTGCACTTTGACGAAACTCTCTGCTCTCCTGTCGGAAAATCTCTACCTGGTCGTGATTGAAATTAAGCTCTTCTCTTAGATATCTACCGTTAAGAGGGGAGCTCTCCGGGTCGATAATTATGGACTCCTCTGCAGATGAATTTGCTCTGTTATTAACTAGAATTGCTGCGATAGTGCTAATATTGAGAAGTGCCAGTAAAATGACACTCCATACCAAAATCCTGCTTCTTAGTTCTGTTTTCATTGCTTTAATCTTAAATTTCCGATCTTCTCTAAATAATTACTCATCTGCGGTGTAAATATGCAGATTTTCCATCTGGTTATCATTAATATTGACAGACATCTCGTAGTTAACGGAACCTTTAAAGGATGACCCAAGCGAAACTCCCAAAAAAAGTATCAGTGCTATACTTGCTGCAATTGCAACTCTGTAAAGTGCACTCATAAATATCTGATTATTTCTGCTTTTCGTAATCTCATTGGCACCTGTTATCCCAATCTCATTGACACCGGCTCTTGAAAGCTCAATAGCCTCTATCGTGGAGATCAATTTTGAGACAAGAGACGGATCGGGCTCTATACCCCTTTCGCTTTTGACATAGTTATCCACTAAATCCAGCTCATTAAAATTATCCCATTTCTCTTTTTTCATATCGTTGAGAATTAATTTGTTCTTTGATTATTTAGTTTGCTTTAATATGCTTTAATCTCTTTTTCAGATTCTCTTTCCCTCTCATAAGGAGTTGTTCAACAGAACCTTCGGAAATTTGCATAATTGCAGATATCTCTTTTTGCGACAAATCCTGGTACTTTTGAAGTATGAATGCCGTCTTCTGTTTATCGGGGAGTGAATCTATCGCCTTACGAACCGCAATTTTTACCTCATCTGCAATCATACTCTCCTGAGGATCCCTCTCTGCGCCACCTCTATTTGCAATTTTTGCCATAACATCTTCTACTCGGTCAAATATACCTCGTCTGTGTTTTCTGTCAATCTCGTTCAGGCAGGCATTAACCATTATCCTGTAAAGCCAGGTTGAGAGTTTGGAGTCTCCCTTAAATGTTCCCAGTGAGCTATACACCTTGACTAAAACATCCTGAACCATATCCTGGGAGTCCTCTTTAGAGTGCAGATATCCCATCGCAACCCGGAAGAGAGTATCACTATACCTCTCTGCCAGAACCCTGAAGCTCTCTCTGTCGCCATTGAGAAAATCCGTTACAATCTGTTCATCACCTCTTTTATCTATCATACCTAAAGGCACTCTCTATTTTGTAACTCTTGTAATGTCCCAAGAATCTATGTACAAGTTAAATCTTTTATCTCTAATTACAATATATAGACAAATCTCTTAAAAAATTCCTACGAAAATAACCTTGCCAAGGGTTGTGGGGCTTTTATTTATAAAAAAAAAGCTGCCAGAATACTCAAGCAGCTCATTATCAGCAAAGCCCCACGACCCTTGGCAAGGTTACTTCCCTAGCAGCACTTTTTCTATAGCCTCTTTAAAGGAGGCTTTTGGAAGTGCTCCCATTGCCATTTGAGGTGATCCCTCCATTGGCACAAACAGTAGCGATGGAATGCTGCGGATACCGAATGCTCCGGCAAGCTCTTGCTCCTGCTCTGTATTTACTTTATAAACATAGATGCTGTCTGTGTACTCTTTGGCCAGATCTTCCAGAATTGGAGCAATGGTTTTGCACGGGCCGCACCAATCTGCATAAAAGTCAATAATTGCCGGTTTGTCTCCAAGATATTTCCACTCTTGTGGATTTGCTTCGTAGTTTGCAACTTTTGTTAGAAACTCCTCTTTTGTAAGATGTATTGTCTTCATAATGTTTTAAAATTCTTTTAATTGCTTGATTTATTATATTTGTTTTCTCTTTTTTATTTTCACGATTTTATGTCGTTTTGTGCTTTTTTAGAAATAAGAATAAACTGTTCATAATCAGTTCCATTCTTACTTAAGTTATTGTAGGTATATGTTTTTACCACCTCCAGGTCGCTGTTCTCGAGTTGTTGTGCCAGTTGTTGGACATTAAATCCATTATGAGGCACATACTCACCTCCGTGAAACGAACCATCCTCCTCTTTTAGGTCGCCTATTACAAACAGACCTCCCGGTTTAAGAATTGATGATATATGCTCAAAAGTCTTTTGGGTATTCTCTATATGGTGTATTGCCATAAGTGAGAAGATTACATCGATGTCAGGAGTTGTGTATTTATCAATTGTTCCATTTATTATAGTCGAACTATCCTTTATTGCTGATGATCTCTCCTTTAAAGTTAACCCCTCAATCTTCTCTTTAAGTACCTCAATCATCTGGGTTGAGCTGTCCAAAAATACAATAGATTTAACAAGGGGAGCTATCTGAAGACCGGCCAGGCCTGTACCGCAACCCAATTCAAGAACCTTTAGATTGTTTGTAAAGTTTATGCTTTTAAACATCTCCGAAACAAACTTATCTGCCATATCAATCTTCATTGGGCTGTCCCACTCTTTTGCCTTATCCTTGAAGTAATCAACCATTTTTACTCTTCTCGCTCTTTTTAAACATATTAAAAATTAGACCTCCCAACAGGATGCCATACAGTGTGCTGTTAGTAGGCGAGGATGTAATTGGACAGGTTCCGCTGTTACAACCTATGAAGTACCAGTATAAATATCCTCCTAGGGCCCCTGCAGCACCTCCGGCAAACCAGAGCCACTCCTTTTTAACAAATGCTATAATCTTATTCTTCATATTGTTTTGTAGTAGAGTTTTGTTATAATCTTTTTTATATGTCTATAAGAAATAATTTCCATAAGAAATAATAATGCAAAGATAAATATGTTTTACTTAAAAACAAATTCCATTTGATAAAGTTTAGAAGGCTTCTCTTGTTTGAACAATATCAATTCAGATATGTTTTAAAGAGTGTAAAAAAGAAAACTATGTCTTATAATCTACTAAAAGGAAAGCGAGGTCTTATTTTTGGAGCCCTCAACGAAAGTTCTATTGCCTGGAAAACAGCAGAGAGAGTGTATGAAGAGGGGGGAGTGTTTGTGCTCTCCAATACAATGGCCTCAATGAAGCTTGGAAATGTTAGTGACCTTGCCAATAAATGCAATACAATTGTTATACCTGCAGATGCAACTGATGTTCAGGATCTGGAAAACTTAATAACCAAGGGTATGGAGCACCTGGGTGGTAAGTTTGACTTTGTGCTTCACTCAATTGGTATGTCTCCAAATGTTCGCAAAGGGCGCACATACGACGACCTTAACTACCAATATCTGCACCAAACCCTTGATATATCTGCAATATCTTTTCACAAGATTCTGCAGAGCTGCCGCAAACTGGACGCAATTAATGACTGGGGCTCTGTTGTAGCTCTCTCGTATGTTGCTGCTCAGAGGACTCTTTATGGGTATAACGATATGGCAGATGCCAAAGCTTTGCTGGAGTCTATTACCAGAAGTTTCGGCTATATCTATGGAAGGGAGAAGAATATAAGAATCAACACAATATCTCAATCTCCCACAATCACGACAGCCGGTGGAGGAATTATGGGTTTTGACAAGCTCTATGACTTCTCCGAGAGGATGTCGCCGCTCGGAAATGCAACAGGGGAGGAGTGTGCAGATTATATTATAACTCTATTCTCCGACCTCACGAAAAAGGTAACAATGCAGAACCTCTTTCACGACGGAGGCTACTCAAGTATGGGTATGAGTCTTGCCGCTATGAGTGTATATCGTGAAGGTCTCGACTATAACGATGTTAAAGACGATAAAAGCAAAAAGAGATAATTCAGTAAATATTTTATTATTGTATATTTGTCTAAAACCAGAGTTATCTCTGGTTTTTTTTCTAATATTAATTAGGGTATTTTTGGTTTCGTTCGGTAATAATGTAAAGAGTGAAAAAATTGACCAAAGAAGATTTTAAATATCTGTTTGACCAAAAATTCGATTCAATCAGGAGCTTTATATTTTTTAAATGCTCCGACGAGGAGATGGCCTCAGATATTGCACAGGATGTTTTTACAAGAATTTGGGAGAAGGGTATCTACCTTCATCCGGATAAAGATAAGAATCTGCTTTATAAAATGGCTTCAGACACCTATATATCAAAAATTAGACGCAAGAAAACAGAGCTTAATTTTGTAAACTCGATCACTATTGAGAACAGTGAGTTGACAGGAGAGGATAATTTAAAGTATCAGGATATTAAGCGGTTGTATTCAAAAGCACTATCTGAAATGACCACACAGGAGAGAGAGACATTTCTAATGAGTAGATCGCAAGGACTTAAATACGAAGAGATTGCACGAAGTCTGAATATAAGTGTAAAGACGGTTGAGAAGCGAATAAGCAACTCGCTTGCTCTGTTGAAGAGAAGACTTGGGCAATATAATAAGAGTATAGTTACTAAATAGATTAAAATAATCTCCAAATTTTTAAGAGATGAAAAATATAAAGGTAGAACCTAAGTGGAGCAGAACCAAAGATCAGATATGGGCCGACAATTTTGCAGAGATTGTCTCTTTGGAACCATTGGTTGTAAAAACACCATTTCTCTTCAGGTATAAAAGAAGATTTCTATTTGCAACGGCAGTTGCAGCAATATTTGCAGCTGTTTTACTCATCCCCTCACTTTATGTAAAGAGCTTTGAAGCCTCAACTGGCGAGAGGTTAACAGTGACTCTTCCGGATGGTAGTGGAGTGACACTAAATTCACTAAGCAGCATAAGCTACAAACCAATACTTTGGTTTAAGGAAAGAGCTGTAAAAATGAGTGGTGAGGTCTTTTTTACGGTAAAGAGAGGGTCTGACTTTAAGGTTAGCTCTTCTAACGGAGTTGTCTCGGTTTTGGGTACAAAATTTAATGTTTTCTCAAGAGGAGATAATTTTAGTGTAACCTGCTATAGCGGAAAAGTTGGTGTTGAAGCTCCAGGAGTAGAACAGGGAACAATACTTGAAAATAATACAAGATTATACAGGAATTCAGAAGGGAGCTTTATTGTGGAGAGATCTATACAGTATGATCTAAAAAACAGCTGGATTGAGAATAATTTTTTATTCAAAGCAGAACCTCTAAAGAATGTAATTGATGAGATTGGAAGACAATATAACGTTTCAATTTCATATGACGAAAATCTCAATTTTAATTATACCGGCAACTTTTCAAAGCTTGATAATCCTCTTCTTGTTTTAGAGATTGTTACTCTCCCTTTTGGATTAAAGATAGAGGAAAGAGATGGTGTTTATAACATTGTAAATTAATTAATTATTATATTATGAAAAGAAAATTTTTGAGCACTCTGTTGATAGCCACATTAGTTACTACTGTTGGTTTGGCTTGTGAAATAAAGTTAAGCATAACAGGAGATAAAAAAGAGTTTTATAAAGAGGGAGATGAGGTAATAGTTGAGGCCGTTGTTATCTATACCCATAGAGTTTGTGAGTTAACACTGTCAGATACTAAGTTTACTGCAGATGGATTGAAGATCTTGGGAGGTACTCCCTGGAAAGAGAGTTCGCCAGGAACTTTTACCAGACAGTTGAAGATACAGGTATTAAAAGATTCTAAAAAAGAGGGTATTATTAAAGTAGAAAGGAGTTGTAAGAAAGAGGGGGGATTTGGAACTTTAACTCTTAAGAAAGAGTAGTTTATGCTACAAGATGTATTTACGGAAAATGTAGATTTTACTGCATTGGAAGAGACAACTACTCAGTTTTTAACAAAATCTGATCTTAGATTTCTTATAGAGCTAGGGTCACTTTTTTTACTCCTGATATTCATCTCTCTATTTATTAAAAATGATTTCTTCAGGAAACTAAGACCTCTTTTCCTCCTGTCAACTCTTGCGTATTTCGGATTTTATAAGGGTGGATGCCCTTGTATGATAATGAGTATGGAGAATACACTCCTTCTTTTCTTGGGTAAAAGCATTGCGTGGATTACGATTATCTGGTTTTTATCACTCATTCCGCTTACATATTTTTTTGGTAAAATTTGGTGCGGTTGGCTTTGCCATTTAGGGGCACTTCAAGAGTTTCTTTTTGCCGGTTCAAGGTTCAGGATTTTAACATCTCTTAAAGCTCAAACTATATTAAGGCGAATAAGATTGGCAGTTCTAATTCTTTTTTTTGTGCAGACTGCAATTACAATGAGTTATCTTTGGGGACATTATGATCCTTTTAAGTCCATATATAACCTAAGAACTCACAATATTGCCGGATTCTCTCTGGTAATTATTTTATTAATATCGTCTCTTCTTATTTATAGACCGTTTTGCAGAGCAATTTGTCCAGTAGGACTTGTTCTGGGGTGGGTCAATCTCATACCCGGGGCAAGAAAGCTAACTAAGAGTGAAACTTGTGTCAATTGTAAGATTTGCAGTAATTTATGCAAAACAAATGCAATAGTTTACGAAAAATCGGAAGTGTCACTAAATATCCAGGATTGTATAATGTGCGGTGAATGTTTTGGAAGTTGTAAAAAACAATCATTATGCATAGATAATAGGCGTTGATATGAAAAGAGTACTATTTATATTATTTCTGTTTGTTATAGCATCTCCTATGTATGCACAATGGGAGTGTAGGAGTCAGTTAAGCTCAAACCTTAAGCCATTTGGTCAAAGCAAACTCTATTGGGCATCAGAAGTAACCCTCGGTGCCGGTTATCTTACAAATAATGCAATCTTTAACTCTATGGGTTTTTTAGGATTGGACTACTCTTTTAAAAATTCTGTTTTATTTTCAGAAATTGGATATAAGTATTGGGATAGAGTAGATTTAGATTCAAAGAACAATTTTAATAATGGCCATTTTGGGATTAGAGAGCTCTTCTATCAATACAAAGGGAGTAACAGCAGAGTTACAGCCGGAATTCAATCTGCAACATTAGATGACTATTTTTTGTTGAATGAGAGGATGTTGGGGGTGAATTATAAGTATAATAAAAATGCCTGGGCTCTAAATTTTAATGGTGGTACTGTTATAAAAGGGTTCTCCAGAAATGGTCTGTTTTGTTCGGTAGGTTATTTATACGATGTAGTTCAAGGCAGGAGCTTAGCGTTAATAGGAGGTACTCCCGGAGAGACAAATTTTGCCGGTGTCTCTATAAAATATTCACCCTCAAAAGCAAAAACTAATGAGTTTGAGTCTGAGTTTTCGGAAAACGGAGGAAAAAGGAGATTTAAAATTGAGGATATTGGATTGGTGCTCTATTCTGAATTTGGCAGTTTAATTAACAATATCGTTTATTTACCCGGTTTGTTTTTAAAAATTGAGATGCCGGCAAATCTTACCTTTAAACCGGAGGTGCTGTATCAAATATCCGATCAAAATAAAGCAATTATTTATAGTTTAGCCTTAGAGTCAAATTTAGTAACCAGTAAAAATAAATTTTCTGTTAATGCCAGATATATTGGTTCTTATAAGATTGATGAATCGGCAAAAATACTTAATTCATATAGTAATTTATTTATGGGTGACGTATTACGGCTAGATTCAAGAGATGGTTTACCGTTGTTGCAGATAGGTGCCAGAGTATCATTTCCTTCTATAAAAACTCATTTTAAATTGCAATACTCAGCGGCAATGGGTAGTATTCCTTTATCGGAATTGAACTTTGAATATGGAAAAAGATTTGCAAAGTTTCTCCAAATTGTAGCAGTTACTGGATTGGTAAATAATAGTCAACAAGGCCAGAAGCTTTTTTTTGGAAGAGTTGAATGTAGAATCTCACTTTAATGTATTTGCAAAATGAGTGAAAAAATATTTGAGCGCAGGGAGTTTATTAAAAAGTGGATGCAGGGTAGTCTGTTGCTTTTATCTGTTCCAATCTTAAAAGCCTGCCAGGAGGAGTGGTTATATCCGCCATATTTTATCAAAAGAGATAGATGTATTGGTTGTGGAGAGTGTCTGAAAGTTTGCTACTACAGCGCAATTGTTTTACCGCAATTGAGCAGCTATAGCATAAAAAAAGAGGAGTGCACAAATTGCGGAATTTGTGAGGGAGTTTGCAAGTTTAATGCTATCGATATCTCGGCAATAGACTATTTTATAAATAAAGAGAGATGCAATCTGTGCGGGAAATGCCTCCCTTTTTGTTCAGACAATGCGATATCTCTTCCTACCAATAATTTAAAATACACAATTGCCAAAGCGTGTGTCGGTTGCGGTGATTGCGTAACTGTATGTGAAAGGGAGGGGAAAGCCATTACCTATAATGTAAGATACTACTCTGTAATAAACTCCAAATGTGCCGGTTGTATAGAAAGATGTTCTAGTGTATGCCCGGTATCTGGAGCAATAACTAAAAGTAATAAGAAGGCAGTTATTAATACTTCTCTTTGTATCAAGTGTGGAAGGTGTTTAGCAAAGTGTGACAGGGGTGCAATTATTCCATCTTCTGTTGTCCTGGATCAATCTAAGTGTACTAAATGCGGGAAATGTTATACTATTTGTACTTATAACGGAGTTACCAAAACTGGAGAGCTTGGCCAGTCTCCTCCTGTAATAGATCAGGGAAAATGTACCAGATGTGGAAAATGTATACCTGAATGTCCTGAGAATGCAATATATACTGTCGTCCCATTAACAGTGCACGATCCTATTCTTGATATGACTAAATGTACAAGTTGTGGAGAGTGTATTGTTGAATGCCCTGAGGGAGCAATTAAAAGAGAGCTTAAAAATGCCGAGATTAACCAGACTATGTGCTACAAATGTGGAAAGTGTATGGAGGTCTGCCCGGAGAGTGCAATAACTCGATAACGGATATTTGTAAAAGGAGTGGTTTATTAGATTTTTAGAAAACCATTTAATATATTTACGCACGGTTTAGATGTAAATTTATTAATACTCTAATAATTCAATAAATATCTTGAGGAAATTCATTTTTTTACTCTGTTTTCTATTTATCTACAAGTTTGTCAGTGCAGAAGATATTATCTTAAAATATAATTCTGTATCTATTAATAGAATTTTAAGCGATTTAAGCATCAGATACAGTACCTCTTTATCCTTTAATGAGTCCAATCTGTCTGAATACAAGATATCAATTGATGGAAAGTATTCTACTGTAGAGCAGGCTATTGCTGCGCTTCTTGTAAACCTTCCTTTTAGGATAAAGACGATTGAAAATGTCATAGTAATTACTCCGTTTAATTCAAACTCAATTGTCTCAAATCGAGACTATAACAATGAAATACAATCGGAATCGAAAATTAACGTTAAAAAATATATTAAGGGGATAATAATGAGTGCAGTAAACGGAGAGAGGCTCCCTTACGCATACATCTCTTTGCGTGGAAAAGGTTATTACTCAGACATAGATGGTGGTTTTACAATTGTTTTGCAAGATGATATTCCTGTTTCACAAGAAAACAGGGTAGAGGCCACTATTAGCTATCTGGGTTTCACAACTGTCAACGCAAATTTAGAGTTGTCAGAAAATAACAGAATCTACCTAAATCCGGCAATTTCTTTTCTTGATACTGTTACTGTAAAAGCATATTTAAATAGTAAAGCAATGCAATCCGGGAGTATTGCAGGCCTAATTCGAGTTAACTATAATATTGCAAAATTTTTACCAGGGAACGGAGATAATTCTGTCTTTAACCTTTTACGGATGATGCCCGGAGTGAGGTCATCCGGTGAGCCATCTTTTCTCTCTGTATGGGGCTCTACGAATGGAGAGAGTGTTATTAGAATAGATGGGTTCAGACTCTTTTCGTTAAATAACTTCAACGAGCAGATTAGTTCAATTAACCCTTTCATTATTAAGGAGATTGCCCTTAATAAGGGGGGCTATAACGCAACAAAGGGAGATGCCACCGGTGCTATTGTGGATATAATAGGAATTGACGGTAATGCCTACAGACCGGTTTTTAAATCAAACATTAACAACTTAACAATGAATTTGTTTGCATCTGCTCCCTTGGTGAACAGATCGGTAATTATGGCCTCTTACAGACAAACATACTATAATCTATATGATATAGATAAGTTGAACCCATATGGAAGGGGTTCCGAAAACTCCTCTTTAAGCACTCAAAATGATGTTTACATTAAGCCGGATTACAGTTTCAGAGATTTGAATTTAAGATTTAGCTCTTTGTTGACTCCAAAGAGTAATCTTGCTGCAAGCTTCTACTATGCGCAGGATAATTTTAATTACACTTTGGATTACGGTGACAACTCATACGATGCCAGGGAGAGCAACAATCAGTATGCATTTTCTCTTAAACTGGACAAAGATTGGAGCGATGTTGGAGGCAAAACATCAATTACAGGCCATTACTCTTCAAATTTGTTAGATGCAGAAAACATTAAAAAATACAGATCGCAGAATTTACTCTCTTTCTTAACGGAAAATCTTATTGGAGAATGCGGAGCAGAGATTACTCATAAGATTAATACGGGGAACAACGGCAACTTAGATGCAGGATTCTCATACAAATGGTTATTTGGTAATCATAATGGAATCAATGATGCATCAGGTAAGATAGGTGCCTTTGTAAACGAAAATCTTGTAATAAGAAATTTCTATATCAATTTAGGGTTAAGATTGGACAGGTTTTTAGGGAATAGTTATTTTCAACCAAGATTACAAGGGACTTACAAAATTTCTGATCAATTTAAAATTACTGCCGGAGTCGGGTTGTACAATCAGTTCATTAATAAAGTTCCATTTATTGATAATTCCAACAACTACTCTTATATCTGGAAAATTGCCGATAATGACAATGTTCCTGTTATATCTGCTCTCCATACTGTTCTGGGTGCCTCCTTTTCTAAAAAAGGATGGCTGTTAACCACTGAGGGATTTTTTAAGAAGAGTTCAGATGTTTTAAGATTTGGCAGATACAGAGGCAGTGCAGATGTTGTAAAAACAAATATAGAGGTTATGGGTGTTGATATATTAATTGACAAAGAGATAAAAGGCTCAAATGTTTTTATTTCAACTTCATTATCTCGAGTAAATGAACATTATCAATCACTTAATCTGCCTAAAAAAGAGTATACCCCTTTTGAGATCAAAACAGGTGCAGTTATAGCCTTATCTTCATTTTATATATCATCTACATTTGTTTTTGGATCTGGATATATAAACCCTTATAAAAATGCATTAGGTGACGATCCGGTTAGTAATGACTATAAAAGATTTGATATATCTCTGAATTATAGACTTACACGCGCAAAATTTTCAATTGAAGCAGGGTTGTCAGTTCTGAATTTGTTTAATAATTCTAACTATAAATATATTGATGCATTGCCATTTGCATCCGGAGGTCAGTCGGGTGTACTAAATATTTATTCCCAAGCCGTTCCCTTCACCCCGATAGTATCGGTGCAAATTGTTTTCTAAATAGGGTAGGGTAAATTCATTTTCGTTCGGTTAATGGTTAAAAGCAGTTAAACATTAATACTAATAAAAATGAAAACAAAATCTTTAATCTATCTATTTTCAGGACTTCTAACAATAGGTTTAGTCTCCTGTGAAAAAAGTGATATCCCTCAGGAAGAGATTCTCAATACTGAGGTTGAAATCCTATCGGTTGCTGTGGATGGTACTACATCGTTTATCACCACTAATCTTTGTCCGGCATTTGATACCACTGCAGAACTTACCGCAAATGAAATTGAGTTTCTTTATGCAGTGAGAGAAGACGAAAAATTGGCGAGAGATGTATACACTTACTTCTTTGATAAATTTGAACTTACACCTTTCTCCAGGATTGCCAAAGCAGAGGCAAATCATATTGCAGCCGTAGAGAAGTTGTTCTATTTCTACTCAATAACTTATCCTGCTGTTGGTCCTGCAGGGGAGTTTAAAGACGGAGATCGTAAGGCATATTATGATAATCTTATAGCGAAGGGAGTTACAGCCTTGGAGGCATACAAAGCAACAGCATATCTTGAGGAGAAGGATGTTGCAGATTACACAAAGGTTCTTGAGACCATTCAAAACGCAAACATAAAAATGGTATTAGAGAATCTGTTAAAGGGATCTGTAAACCACTTGAAAGCGTCTGTTCGCCAGATTTATGCACTTAATGGAACCTACGCTCCTGCTTTTCTCACACAAGAGAAGTATGATGAGATTATTAGCAATAATAGTTTTATGAATGGGAAGCAATATAAAAGAAAAGGAAATCAGAACAGCACAAACGTGGGTAATGGATCTTTTGGAAGTAGGGGCGCCGTAAATCAGAGTGGTGACTGTACCGGAACAGCTAACGGACAAGCTCCGGGTACCTGCTCTCAAAGTGGCAGTGTTGGAAAAGGTTACAGAGGAGGAAGGTAACTTGCCTAAAGAGGCCTGGCAACCATTATTCCATTGTTTGTTTTAGATTTTTGAGCATACTCTTGAAGGGTATGCTTTTCTATTACCACCTTTTTCTCTGTACTTGAGGCGTGAATAAAGGTGAGTCTCTCGCCCTCCCAATAGATAATTGCAACGTGAGAGAGGTCCATACCTTTGAAGGTGGTTACAAACCCTACCATATCTCCGTTTTTATAATTTGCAGAGTTTTTCTCAATCTCGGTATTTGGGATATGCCAGTTTTTACGACTGTTAGCTGCCTGCTCTATGCCTCTTATTTTAGCTGTGAGCGCTTCGTCTCCTTTTAGCTGCTTATACTTTTCGTGATTTGTGGACATTGAATAGAGGTCAACTTTAAGCTCTTTTCCACCCGCATCTTTGGTTATGTTTTTTACCAGCCCCTTTTTTTGATTTTCATAGATCCAATCTGTAGTGTAGTGAAGCCTGTCTGCATAATCTCCTACCTGCAAACCTCTGTAACGGATATCTTTAAGGTTTTTTGTAAATTGCTCAAAAGTAGCAGCTTTGCCTTTATAACTGTCGCGGATTGTTCTTGAAAGTGCAAACACACTCTCTACAAAAGTGGTGCAATCCAGCTCTCTCAGGTTAACTACCAACCCTTCGGGTACTATCTCAAGAGTGTGTCCTACATATGGGGTGCCTAAAAAGAATTTTGCTGTCTCAATTATGATAGCGTCAAAAGAGAGATTGCTCTTCTCCTGCATATGTGTTACATATTTGTTAAATATCTCAACATCTTTTTCTGTGGAGTATGTTGTCTCTTTACTGCTCTGTGCCTGAATGAGGGTTGTGCAGATAATTGCAAATAATATAGTTGTAATCTTTTTCATCGTGATTTAATTCAATAATTCTAAAATTAGTCGTACCAAATATGACTCTTTTTTTGGGTCAATCCAAATTATATCGGTTTAACAAACGTTTTATTGTTTTAAGGAACTATTTTTGCATATATTTTTATTCACTTACTACGTAACTACACAATATCTCAAAAATTAATCAATATCTCAAAATATGAAGAATCAGAAGGAGTCACTGGGGTTTTTTGAGAATTCAAAACAGAATTCAAAAGAGTATATTCATCAGTACATAAAATTGAGACTGGAGGCGCTTGGACTTATAGACGATAACTATCAGGAGAATGATTCAAATGGTTTCCTGCACCTTGCAAAATCACTAATAATAAACTATCGTGAGAGGGAGAGGCAGTTTAAACAGTACCTCTGTCCTGCAGATCAGCGTATTCAAAACTTTATCCGGAACTATTTTAAAGGGGTTGATGCACCCGAGATCAGTATTCCATCGTTTACATTTACACTCGATTTTTACGGTATTGCAAGAGAGCTCTCTATCCCTGAGAAACGAGACGACTACACATCTGAATACCTCACCTCGTATAGAATTAAACAGGGTATCCTGCATAATCCGAGAAACGACAGAAGGACCACCAAGGGAGTTTTTCATATTGCAGAGGGTGGTTTACCCATTCCCGATGACAAAAAGGCAGTTCCGGTAAAAACTGCTGCGCTTCTGTTAAAAAAAGCTACAACTATTGAGGGTGATCTCTTTACCCTGCCGTTCACTCAAGATTACGACAAAAAGGGGAGCATATTTGTCTCTCTGCTAATGAGACCTTTAGTGAGCCCTTCAGTTGATGGTCTATACCCGAAAAAGAGTATGGAGGTGAGATTTTTTGCACCGGGATCACTGGTTTCAAATCTGGATTTTGTTGAATCTATCTTTGGAAACGGAGGTTCGCCTTACCATATCTCAAACGATGCCGGCCTTGATTTTGAGACCTGGAGCGGGCATACAGGCTGTATAATATTGGCTCCGCAGCTTTGCAAACTGACCAAAAAAGAGGTTGGATTGCCGAATATTTCTGAAGCTACCGAGAGACAAAAGAGAGACGGTATGTGTTGGGAGAAGGAGAGCGAGCTCTATAACGACGGCTCAGCTTTTAAACTTACGATGAGAACCGATGAGGGTGTTATTGTGACAGTTATTGCAGATAACTATTTCGGATACTCAAAGAAAGAGGTTAAGACCTTTATATCATACGCTGCAAACCTGCTGGGTAATGCAGAGGAGGAGCACGCAGGCGGTGCTCTGATATTCCCTTCATATAACCAGGGAGAGGGTCAGATTACTAAACCGGAGAGTTTTACAACCTCCCTTGAGGCGGTATCCAAACTATTTCCGGAGATTATCGATATTAAACCGGAAGGATACGGTATTGACAGAAATTATCCCGATATTTTATATGTTCCGGAGTTGTGCCGTTTTGACATAAACAAGCAGACAATCTCCTGGACAAAGAAAAAACAGGAGTACAGCATTAAACTCCTGCCAAAACATACATACATTCTTCCAAACGGCCAGAAATACTCAATGGAGAAGGCAGTTGGTACGCTTAATTACCGCCTTGTAGAGACCAATTCGGAGGGTGTCTTTATCCACAAACCCTGCACTGTGTCGGGTGGAGGTAAGTCGGAGATTTCAAAATCTATATCTGACTCCATAATATCCGGGTCATTCTTTATAAAAGATTTTGAAAGTGATTTCAAGATGGTTGAGGAGATTATTAATTATAACTACTCAAACCGTTTTAAAGACTCAAGCCCTCTTAAACCTGCCAAAAACACCAGCAGGACCTTTCTGAGCAACAAACGCTCTATGGGCTCATCAATTAAAATGCTCACCCCCTCTAGTGAATTTGTAGATGAGTACAATGCCTGGCTCGACTCCATTCCTCAGTACATTAAGGGTATAGCCTTTATTGTTAAACGATTCTACAGAGAGGAGTGGGGCAGTGACTGGAAAAAGTACTTTACCGTAGATATTCTTAACGGACAACCTGGCAATGAGCTTAAGTACAAGAATAAGAAGTTGGCTGCAAGATATTTGAGAGTTGGATATGACGAT
>Ga0351874_1016_pt2 | contig 45890 bp, 22 predicted proteins | sample BONcelFGM3001C13_FD_206790 | JGI IMG/M metagenome (GOLD analysis project Ga0351874, IMG submission 206790) | Enriched cells from coal bed in the Powder River Basin, Montana, United States - BONCAT cells FGM rep3 HSBNCT.FGM.300.1.C13 ...
ACGAAGATCGACAACCTTTGCACAAATGCGTTTACATCGAAGGAGAAAAAGATAATACTCCTATTGAAATTGCCTTTCAGTATAATGAAGGTTATTCAGAGAATATTTTTTCTTATGTTAATAACATTAATACTCATGAAGGGGGTACACATCTTGTCGGGTTCAAAACAGCTCTTACAAGAACCTTTAATAATTATGCAAATAAAAATAATTTAATTAAAGATGGTAAAATCACGCTATCTGGAGATGATTTTCGAGAAGGAATAACAGCAGTAATATCAGTAAAAGTCGCAGAGCCACAATTTGAAGGTCAAACTAAAACTAAGCTCGGAAATAGTGAAACAAAATCTGCAGTTGAAACACTTGTTGGTGAAAAACTTGCTGAATTCCTGGAAGAAAATCCATCAGTTGGAAAAAAGATTATTGAAAAATGTTTAAGAGCAGCTGAAGCGAGAGAAGCAGCCCGAAAAGCAAGGGATCTTGCACGAAGAAAAAATGCGCTTGATTCGATGAACCTACCCGGTAAACTCGCTGATTGCTCAATTACAGATCCTGAACATTGTGAACTTTACATTGTCGAAGGTGATTCGGCAGGTGGTTCAGCAAAACAAGGACGAGATAGAAGATTTCAGGCAATTCTCCCACTTAAAGGGAAAATCTTGAATGTCGAGAAAGCTAAACTCAATAAAATTTTAGAGAATAATGAAATCAAAGCAATAATATCCGCAATCGGTGCTGGGATGGGAAATGAATTTGTTTCAGCAAAAACACGTTACGGCAAAATTATTTTAATGACAGATGCTGATGTTGATGGCAGCCATATTAGAACACTTCTTTTAACCTTTATCTATAGATATATGAAAGAGATGTTGACTGAAGGGAAAGTATTCATTGCACAACCGCCATTATATCGTGTAAAAAAAGGAAAAGAAGAATATTATGCTTTTGATGATGCTGAGCGTGATGATATTCTCAAACGATTAAAAGTAAACGGCAAAGTTGTTGAAGAAGTTGAAATTAATCAGGAGACTGAAGTCGGTGAACCAACTCAAATTAAGGGTGTTCAGATATCAAGATATAAAGGTCTTGGTGAAATGAATCCCGAACAACTATGGTCTACTACAATGAATCCGGAAACAAGAACAATGATGCAGGTTACTCTTGAGAGTGCAGCAGCAGCAGATAAAATATTTGAAGTTCTTATGGGGGATAACGTTGAACCCCGTAGAGAGTTTATTGAAAAAAATGCTAAGTATGTCAGAAACTTAGATGTCTAATTAAATTATTAGTTAATGAATTAAATAAAATACTAAAGTAAAATATGGCTACAACAATATTTGATAAAATAATTCCCGTTTCAATTGAAGAAGAGATGAAATCTTCTTATATCGATTACTCTATGTCGGTAATCGTTGCGAGAGCACTTCCGGATGTTCGTGACGGTTTAAAACCTGTACACAGACGGGTACTTTTTGGAATGCATGAACTGGGAATGGCTCACAATAGACCTTATAAAAAGTCTGCGAGAATTGTGGGTGAAGTGCTTGGTAAGTATCACCCCCATGGTGATTCTGCTGTTTATGATACAATGGTTAGAATGGTTCAAGATTTTTCATTAAGGTATCCATTGGTTGATGGGCAAGGAAACTTCGGATCAGTTGATGGTGATTCGCCTGCCGCAATGCGTTATACAGAAGCACGACTAGCCAGAATCGCAGATGAAATGCTTAGAGACCTTGAAAAAAACACTGTTAATTTTGCTTCCAATTTTGATGATACATTGCAAGAACCGACTGTAATGCCCGCATATCTTCCAAATCTATTGGTAAATGGATCAAGCGGAATTGCTGTGGGTATGGCAACAAATATTCCACCTCATAATTTAACTGAAGTTATTGACGGATTAATCGCAATGATTAAAAATCCCGATATAACAATCGAAAAATTGATGAAGTACATAACTGCTCCCGATTTTCCTACCGGCGGAATTATTTTTGGTTATGAAGGTGTAAAGGATGCCTACTTAACCGGTCGTGGCAGGGTTATTGTTCGAGCTAAAGCTAATATTGAGACTCACAAAAACAACCGCGAAACAATTATTATTACTGAACTTCCGTATCAGGTTAACAAAGCAAATCTTATTGAAAAAATTGCTGATCTGGTAAAAGAAGGGAAAATTTCCGAGATATCAAATATCCGTGATGAATCGGATCGAGATGGTATGCGTGTGGTTATTGAGCTTAAAAGAGATGCACAGCCACCTGTAGTATTGAATCAATTGTTCAAGCATACTCAAATGCAAACCACATTTGGTGTAAACATGTTGGCATTAGTGCATGGAGTTCCTAAAGTATTAAATCTTAAAGAAATGATGCATCATTTCTTAGTTCATCGAATGGAAGTGTTGATTAGAAGAACCAAATTCGATCTTGATGCTGCCGAAAGACGTGCACATATTTTAGAGGGTTACATAATTGCTCTTGATAATATCGATGAAGTAATCGAGACAATTAAAAAGTCACGCGATGTTGAGACTGCTAAACACAACTTGATGAGGAAATTTAAACTTTCCGAAATCCAAGCTAAAGCTATTCTTGATATGCGACTTCAAAGATTGACCGGTCTTGAAAGAAAGAAAATTGAAGACGAATACAAAGAAATAATCAAGTTAATCGAAAAATTAAAGAGCATACTTGATAGTGAAGAAAAAAGAAATCTTATTATTAAAGAAGAACTTCTTTCACTTAAAGAAAGATACGGCGACGAAAGAAGAACTGAAATTATTTATAATTACGAAGAATTTTCTCTCGAAGATATTATTGCAGAAGAAGATGTTGTAGTTACAATTTCACATAAAGGTTTCATCAAACGATTCCCTGTTAGCGGTTACAGAAAACAAGCCCGCGGTGGTAAAGGTGTTACAGGTGCAGGAACAAAAGATGATGACTTTATCGAACACATGTTTATTGCTTCAACCCATCAGTATATTTTATTTTTTACTGATAAAGGAAAATGTTATTGGCTAAAAGTTCATGCCCTTCCTGAAGGAGGAAAAGCTACTCGTGGCAGATCGATATTAAATTTGATTGAGAAAGAAAAAAATGAAAATATTACCGCTTTTCTTGCTGTAAAAGAATTTAATGATACCACCTATTTAATTATGGCAACGGAACAAGGCACCATTAAAAAGACGGTTCTTTCTGCTTACGGTAATGTTAGAAAAGGGGGCATCAACGCAATAAACTTGAACGATGATGATAGACTCATAGCCGTTAGAATGACGGATGGCACCAATGATATTGTTTTGGGAACCAAAAAAGGTAATGCAATCCGTTTCCACGAAAAAGATGTTCGTGATATGGGTAGAACTGCAACAGGTGTTCGTGGTATTACACTTGGAAAAGGTGATCTTGTAGTTGGACTCCTGGTGATTAAACGTCAAGGAAGTATTTTGGTTGTTACTGAACATGGTTATGGCAAACGCTCTGATATTAATGATTATCGAATCACCCGACGTGGTGGCAAAGGTGTCATTACCGTTAAAACAAGTGATAAAGTCGGTAATATGATTTCTATGATGGAAGTGACAGATAATGAAGAACTGATGATTATCTCGACTCAAGGAATGGTGATACGTCAGGGTGTTAAAGATATTCGTGTTATGGGAAGAAATACTCAAGGTGTTAGAGTTATTCGATTAAAAGAGAATGATTCAATTGCCGATATCGCAAAATTTGTTCCCGAAGAAGATGAAAACGGAGTTGAGTAGTTTCTAAAGGAATGTTTTATTAAAAAGGCGGCTTCCATTAGTCGCCTTTTTTTTGATGTGACAAATTGTGTAACTTAATAAATGAATTCCGACCAAATAGAACTTATTCGGATTTGAAATTGTTTGATTTGTAAAGCAAACATGATAATTAAATTAAGGAAAAGATGAAAATAGCAATATTATTAGGCTCGGTTAGGAATAATAGAGAAGGGAAACGTGTTGGGAAATTTGCAAAAAATATTGCCGAAGATAGAGGTTGGGAAGTTACAGTTATTGATCCAATTGAATACGAACTTCCGATGTTAGAACAAGTTTATAGACAAATGAAAAGTCCTGAAGAAAAATTTGTTAAGATTCATAATATATTAAACGAAGCTGATGGTTTCATAATGGTTACTGCCGAATATAACCATAGCATTCCGCCTGCACTTAAAAACTTACTTGATCACTTTTATCACGAATATTTTTATAAACCTACAGCAATAATTTCCTATTCTTCAAGCCCATTCGGAGGTGTTCGGGCGGCTGAACAATTGAAATTGATTTGCTCGGAGTTGAGAACGATTCCTATTCCAATATCATTACCAATTTCAAAAGCACATGAAAGCTTAAATGATGATGGAACTTCTGTAAATGGTGATTACGAAAGAAGAAGTAAAAAGTTTTTGGATGAATTTCAATGGTACCTTGAAGCGTTGAAAAATCAGCGTGAAAAGGGACTTCCCTTAAATTAGGAAGGAATTATTATGGAAGGAAAAAAGAATAAACATCTAATCGTCGGTTTTACCGGTGGTATTGGTCGAGCAACTGCTAAAGCATTGGTAGAAAAGGGAGAGAAGGTGGTTGTCTTTGCACGTGATCGCAAAAAAGCTGAGCAGTATGCTGAAGGACTTAATGTTGAAATCATAACGGGTAATGCCTCAAACATTAATGATCTGAATAATGCATCAAAAGAAACATCAACATTATATTATTGTGTTAATGTTCCTTACCCAATGTGGTATTCACAGAGTAGACAACTATTGGCTTCATCATTAGAAGTTGCAAAACAAAATCAAATGAAATTTGTTTTCCCGGGAAATGTTTATGTTTATGGAAAACCGCAATTTAATCCTGTAACTGAAGGTCATCCTCATTATCCTAATTCTCGTAAAGGAAGAATAAGGGTTGAAATGGAGAATATGATAATTCAATCAGGATTAAAAGATAATCTTATTCATTCGATTGTTAGGTTCCCTGATTTTTATGGACCTTACGTTATTAATGGATTTACCGAACAAATATTTATCAATGCGCTGAAGGGGAAAAAACTAAAGTGGTTTGGGAATAAGAATATCAAGACAGAGTTCATTTTTATTGAAGATGCAGGAAAAGCAATGGCGATTGCAGGTCTTTCTGAAAAAAGCAATATGAATCATTTTAATGTTCCCGGAATTGCTCCAATAACAGCAAAACAGTTTTTTGAAAAGATGATAAAACTCTCAGGAAAGAAATCAAATTATTCGGTACTGAATTCATCTTTTCTTCTAAGCATGGCGGGATTGTTCGACAAAATGGCTTATGAATTCCAGGAAATGATGTATTTAAAACAGGAAGAATTACTTCTTAATGGTGAATTGTTCAAGTATACTTTTGGTGAACTTCCATCAACCGATTATGAAACCGGAATAAATAAAACTTTTGAGTGGGTAAAATCTTTCTACAAAAATTAGTTATAGATTTGTATCGTTTTTGAATTTAATCTATATTTACAAAAAAAAAATTGAACGAAATTGGAAAAAGAAAAAATACTTAAAAAAATATCAGTCAATGATTTTGTTACAAGGATAGCCACTCCGAAAGAGTGGCTATTTTTTTATCTGTAAGTTCAAAATCAATTTTTATTAATAAACAAAAAAGATAAAATGAAAAGAAGCGGAACACTCTATTTAAATGATGGTTCATCCTTCACAGGAACTCTCTTTGGAAAAGCAAAAAGTGTTAATGGTGAAGTGGTTTTCAATACCGGAATGGTTGGCTACCCTGAGACTTTGACTGATCCTTCATACAAAGGACAAATATTAGTAATGACCTATCCTTTAATCGGTAATTACGGTGTGCCCGGTAGTGAAAGAGAAAACGGGTTGTTGAAATATTTTGAATCAGAAAAAATTCATTTACAGGGATTAATAATTTCGGATTACTCAGCAGAATATTCACATTGGAGTGCAGTTAAATCACTTCATGAATGGCTTGTTGAAGAAGACATCCCCGCTATTTATGGTGTTGATACCCGTATGATTACCAGGAAACTTCGCGAACATGGTAGTATGCCGGGTAAAATTATTATCGACAGCGAAACGCAGGAAATGATTCCATTTGATGATCCGAACCTTCGTAATCTTGCGAGTGAAGTTTCGATTAAGAAACCAATTCTATTTTCTCAAGGGAAACAAAAAGTTGTTATTGTTGATTGCGGTGCAAAGAATAATATTCTTCAAGCTTTTCTTAGAAGAAATATCACAGTTTTATTAGTGCCGAGTGATTATAATTTTGCGGAAGAAAAATGTGATGGGATAGTAATTTCAAATGGACCGGGAGATCCTAAAAAATGTACTTCAACAATAAGGCAGACTCAAGAAGTTATTAAAAAAGGAATGCCGATTCTTGGGATTTGTCTTGGATGTCAAATTCTTGCACTTGCATCCGGAGCTAATACATATAAATTAAAATATGGACATAGAAGTCATAATCAACCGGTAAATGAAGCCGGTACAAAACGATGTTATATTACTTCACAAAATCATGGTTATGCAATTGATTCACAAACACTGCATGAAGACTGGCGTGAGTGGTTTACGAACGATAATGATGGTACAAACGAAGGTATAATCCATATATCTAAACCGTTTTTCGGTGCACAATTTCATCCGGAAGCATCACCGGGACCGGATGATACAGAATTTATTTTTGATATGTTTGTCAGAGGTTTGAAATGATAAAAAAAGGAAAACCAAAAAAAGTATTAATACTTGGCTCAGGCGCTTTACAAATAGGACAAGCCGGAGAGTTTGATTATTCAGGAAGTCAAGCGATTAAAGCATTAAAAGAAGATGGTGTAGAATCTGTTCTAATCAATCCCAATATTGCCACGATTCAAACCTCCGAACACTTAGCTGATAAAGTTTATTTTCTTCCCATTAAACCTGAATTCGTTGAACGAGTTATTGAAAAAGAAAAACCGGACGGAATTCTTCTCGGATTTGGCGGGCAAACTGCTTTGAATTGCGGTGTTGAATTATTTGATACAGGATTCCTCAAAAAACATAATGTTAAAGTTTTGGGTACTTCCGTTGAAACAATTAAAGATACTGAAGATAGACTTTTATTTTCGGAACGGGTAATTGAAGCCGGATTGAAAATTGCTCTAAGTAAAACAGTATCAAACAAGAATGAAGCATTAACCGCAGCGAAAGAAATCGGTTATCCGGTGATGGTTAGAATTGCTTATGCCTTAGGTGGACTTGGATCAGGAATAGTAAATAATGAATCGGAACTACTCGAAAAAGTAAATCGCGCTTTCGCTTTTACAAATCAAATTTTGATAGAAGAATCACTCTACGGATGGAAAGAAGTTGAATACGAAATTGTAAGAGATAAGTATAATAATTGTATTACAGTTTGTTCAATGGAAAATGTTGATCCGATGGGAATCCATACAGGCGATAGTATTGTCGTTGCTCCTGTACAGACCCTTTCGGCGCAAGAAAATTTTAAATTAAGATCAATTGGAATAAAGTTAATTCGTCATTTGGGAATTGTTGGTGAGTGCAATATTCAGTATGCACTTAATCCGAATAGAGATGATTACAGAATTATTGAGGTAAACGCAAGGTTAAGTAGAAGTTCTGCACTGGCATCAAAAGCAACAGGTTATCCGCTTGCTTTTGTCGCAACAAAACTTGCCCTTGGATATGATCTTAATGAAGTAGAAAATATTATAACAAAAGAGACTTCCGCATGTTTCGAGCCTGCATTGGATTACATTGTTCTAAAATATCCACGCTGGGATTTACAAAAATTCAGACAGGTGAGTACTCAACTCGGTTCAGAAATGAAATCGGTTGGAGAGGTTATGTCAATCGGTAGAACTTTTGAGGAAGTCTTACAAAAAGCAATTAGAATGCTTGATATAGGAATGAAAGGTTTTACTTGTAATGATTTTGCGGATAGTTATAATCTTGATGAAGATATTGCTAAACCTACAGATAAAAGAATTTTCTACATTGCTGAAGCAATAGAAAAAGGTTACTCAATCGATAAAATTCACGACTTATCTAAAATTGATAAATGGTTTTTATATAAAATGAAAAACATTATATCGGCAAAGCAAGGTATTGAAAAATTCAATTATGACAACCTTCCAAATGATGTTTTGTTGAGATCAAAACAATTAGGTTTTTCGGATAGACAAATTGGTGAGCTAATTCAAACCGATGAAATGTCGGTTCGTAATTTGAGAAAAGAGAAAAACATTATTCCTGTCGTCAAGCAGATTGATACGCTTGCCGCTGAATATCCTGCCCAAACAAATTATCTTTATATGACATATAATGGAATAGAAGATGACATCCCCTCAATCGATAAAAATCAAATAATTGTACTTGGAAGCGGGGCATATAGAATTGGTTCATCAGTTGAATTTGACTGGTGTTGTGTTAATTCAGTACTCTCACTAAATAAACTAAACTATAAAACTATCATGATAAATTATAATCCTGAAACAGTGAGTACAGATCATGATACTTGTGATAAACTCTATTTTGAAGAAATTTCACTTGAACGGGTTCTTGATATTTATGAAAAGGAAAATCCCATCGGAGTTATAGTTTCAGTAGGAGGACAAATTCCGAATAACCTTGCAATGAAACTTCATAAACAAAAAGTTAAAATCATCGGAACATCACCGGAACAAATTGACAATGCGGAAAATAGACATAAGTTCTCTCAAATTTTGGACGAACTCAATATTGATCAACCTGAATGGCGTGAATTGACAAACTTAAATGAAGCGAAATTATTTGCTGCCCATGTAAATTACCCGGTGTTGATAAGGCCAAGTTATGTACTTAGCGGTGCAGCCATGAGCATAGTTCTTTCTGAAAATGAATTGGAAGAATATCTAAAAAAGGCTTCAGATATAAGCAACGAACATCCGGTGGTCATTAGCAAATTCATTACAGATGCACGCGAAATTGAAGTTGATGCAGTTGCAGATCAGGGTGAGTTGTTTTGTTATGCAATTTCAGAGCATGTTGAAAACGCCGGTGTTCATTCGGGTGATGCAACTATTGTTCTTCCTCCTCAAAGAACATATCTTGAAACGATGCGGCGTGTAAAAATTATTACTAAAGAAATTGCTAAATCTTTGGAAATAACCGGACCATTTAATATTCAGTTTATTGCGAAAGATAATGATGTAAAAGTAATCGAATGTAACTTAAGAGCTTCGCGAAGTTTTCCATTTGTCTCTAAAGTATTGAAAAAAAATTTTATTGATATTGCTACACGATTAATGGTTGGTGAGAAAGTTCCAAAGATCGATAAATCCACGTTTGACCTTGATTATGTAGGGGTAAAAGCATCCCAATTTTCTTTCACAAGATTGAAAGGTTCTGATCCGGTTACAGGAGTTGAAATGTCATCAACCGGTGAGGTTGCCTGCCTTGGTGATGATTTCAACGAAGCTTTCTTAAAAAGTTTAATCTCAACAGGTTTTAAAATCCCTAAAAAAGCCGTACTACTTTCAACCGGAACGATGAAAGAAAAAGCAGAGTTTTTAGAAGAAGTACGTTCGCTTAAAAGAATGGGACTCAAATTTTTCGGCACAAAAGGAACTGCCGATTTTTATATGAAGAATGGAATTGATGTCGAAATTTTGGCAAGACCATTCGATAACGATGAACCCGGTATTCTTTCCTATCTTGCAAATGGAGAAATTGACTTAGTTATCAATATCCCAAAAACTGCTGAAAAAGTTGAACTCGATAGTGATTATATTATCAGAAGACGTGCGGTCGATTTGAACATTTCACTTATAACAAATATTCAATTTGCGAAAAGATTTGTAAAAGCATTGAACAGATATGAGATTAAAGATTTACTAATTAAAAGCTGGGATGAGTATAACTAATATATTCTATTTTAACAATTAAAAATCTATCAACTTAGCAAAAGTTCAATATCATCTTTTGTTAAATCTTTAAATACTCCGGTTTCAGTTGTTAAAATATTTTCGACCATCTTTTTCTTTTTTGATTGAAGATTAAGAATTTTTTCTTCAACGCTGTCTTTGGTAATGAATTTATAGACAAATACTTTTTTGTCTTGACCAATGCGATGGCTTCTATCAGTTGCTTGCATTTCCACTGCCGGATTCCACCATGGATCGATATGTAACACATAATCGGCGGCGGTTAAATTTAATCCCATTCCACCGGCTTTTAAACTGATAAGGAATATTTTTATTTCAGGATTATTCTGAAAATTATTAACACATTCTTCTCTGTTTTTAGTTGAACCTGTTAAATATTCGAAATTCATTTTTTCTTTTTGAAGATACGCTTTAAGAATATCCAGCATTTGTACGAATTGTGAAAAAACTAAAACTTTGTGTCCCTCTTCTGTAACACGTGCAATAAGCTCTTTAAATTCCTCCATTTTACCTGATTCTTTCTTATAATCACTCTTTACTAGAGCAGGGTGATTACATATTTGTCGTAAACGGAGAAGTGCTTCAAGAACTTTGAAGCCTGACTTTTGCAATCCTTTCTCTTTTATTTCTTCAAGAAGTTCGGCTCTGATGGATTCACGCCATAAATCGTAGATCGATTTTTGTTCCTTAGTCATTTCGCAGTAATGAATTATTTCACTTTTTTCCGGAAGCTCGGTTGCAACAACTTCTTTGGTTCGTCTGAGAATAAAAGGGAATAATATTTTTCTTAAATATTCGGTTGCTTCTTCAGATTTGCCGTTATCAATAGGAACTTTAAAATTGTCATTGAATTTATTAATTGAACCAAGAAATCCTGGATTTAGAAAATTCATTTGCGACCAAAGCTCCAGTAAATTATTTTCAATTGGAGTTCCGGTTAAACAGAGTTTAAATTTTCCGATTAAAGTGAACGCTGCTTTTGCAGTGAGAGAAAAAGGATTTTTGATTTTTTGGGACTCATCAAGAATGACATAATCAAATTCCACTTTGTTCATCTGTTCAATATCTCTTAACATAACAGGATAACTTGTCAGAATAATATCATAATCATCGAAATGCTGCACGGTTGCCTTTTCACGTTCAATTCCGGTATGATTAAGTACAGACAAAGTAGGAGTAAATTTTTTTATTTCATTTATCCAATTAAAAACTACTGATGTCGGGGCAATAATTAGATTCGGTCTTGTCTCTTTTTTCCTCTTTAATGAAGCAAGCAGAGCGAGGACTTGAATGGTTTTACCGAGTCCCATATCATCAGCAAGAATACCACCGAAACCAAATTCCCTTAAAAATAGTAACCAATCATATCCCGCTTTTTGATACGGACGTAATTTACCATGAAAAGTTTTGGGAACAGATTGCGACTTTATTTTTTTAAACCGTTCAAGTTTTTTTACATAATCATTAAATGAAGTATCTGTTGAGATTTCTTCATTACTATCAATAATTTCATCAATAAGTCCGAAGTGAAGTTTCGAAAGACGAACATCTTCTTCACGCACATCCCCCATTGAAAACTGTTTTGCAAATCTTACAAGCCATTCTTCAGGCAAAAGTCCTACTGCCCCATCACCGAGTTTTATGTATCGCTTTTTGTTTCTAACGGCTTTCAGCAAATTTTCCAGCGGGACAATGAAATCACCGAATGTTACTTCTACTTTTAAGTCAAACCAATCTACCCCTGAAGAGACCGAGTATTTCAACATCGGAGAATTAAAGTTGACAGAAAATTGTTTTAGATTTTCCACACCAAAAATTTCAAATCCTTTTTCTTTAAGTTGCGGAATAGCTTCGAATAGAAAATCAATCGGGTCTTTTTTGGGGATGAAAGTTCCATCGGGATAAAATTTCACTTTGAACTCTTCAATCTCAGTTGTACAATTTTGTTCAAAAAGCGGATCTCTTTTGATTTGAATGATCGACTTTTCTTTAATCAAGCAGTAGAGAGATTCATTGACAACAAAAGGGATTTCATATTCGCTATACAAAAATTTGATCCGGCAGATAAGGTTGCCTTCTTCCTCTTCAAGATAAATTCTTTTTGATGGAACAGCTTCAAAAATTTCCAATTTGTAAGTTTGTGACGAGATGGTCAAAATACTTGCAATTTTTGTAAGAATATTTGTTTCAAAATATTCTTCATAGTGTTGAGGAATCACAATCTTTTCAGTTTTAGAATAAAAAATATAGTATTGAGCAAAATTGAGTTGATTCACTCTAAAAATTTCATCTTTGTGCATTATCCATAATGGTTTATCAAAAACTATTTGAGTTTCAGAAATTTTTATATTCTTTTTACCCATGAACTCAAATTCAAGTGATAAGGTAAGATTATCATCTTCTTTTTCGACAATTAAAATCGGGTCAGCATATTCTTTATAAATTTTCAGTCTTTTATTGAAGTTAGAATAATTGCCTGAATAAACCTCTTTGTTTTCAAGATATTCTAAAACTTTATTCATTATATGAATTTCGTTCGAAGATTTTCGGGGAGCACTCATGTCGTGATTATAGGGGTTAATCATGTACTCACCGTTATTTATGATAAGTTGAATTATCAACTGTTCTTCTAACGGAAGATGATCAATTAACTCATTATTAATTTTATGAATTACAGATCTTTTTTCATCTGAAGTGCCATCTTTCCTAAGTCTTTCCCGCAATACGTTGAAGTGTATCCGAAAAGTTCTGACCTCAATCGCATAACTAATCTTTTGCAATGTTGGTGTTGAACTTAATCTTTCTCTCTTTTCAGTAAGAAGTGAAAGAGAGGCTTTTAGCCCGTTAAATCTTTCTTCTTCACGAACTCGCTCCAATTCTTTATAATATAATTGGAGTCGTTTCGCACGTATTTCTTCTTCGGTTTCTTTGACGGATAAACTTAAATTATGCTCTTTATTATCTTTCAGCTCAAGAATTTTCACTTCTTTTGGTTGACCATCTGAGTTATCTAAAGCAGATTGAACTTGCATGCGGTAATACTTTGCAGTGAAAAAACCGAAGGAATTTATTTTATAGAAAGTTGCTGCAAGATGTTTGCAATAGTTATGATCTGCATAGGGGCATGAACAGAGGAGAGTTGTAGGATTCAATTCTTTGTCAAATGCTATTCTTACATCATAAACTTGATTCCCTTGAACAGAGGCAATTATAATATTTTTATCAAGACGGACATTCGTTACGCGCTCGTCCTCAAAATATGCCATTCCACGATTTTTAATTTCGGGAGAAAAATAGTCGTTTACGAGTTCTGAAAATAGAGACATTTTAAATCATTTTGTTTTGAAATTGAATAGAACCTACAAATATAAAGTTTTTTAGTAAAAGATTATTATAGATGGAGTTTGAATAATCTAAAACAAATGAAGTTTTAAGCGAGCAGGACTTGCAAATATTGTTTCGGTAATTTTTTATTAGAGACTTAGAAAATGGTCTAAAAAGTAAGACATTAATAGTTCGCCTTAACAATGATTCATTTCACAATAGAAGTTCAACATCCAAATAATTGTGATATTATTTCAGAAGTACAAACTTTTTAACTGAAGAAAACCCATCCGACTGTAATCTATAAAAATAAATTCCACTCGGTAATTTTGAGCCATCGAATTCAACTTCATGAATTCCGGATGTCAGAAAATCATTTATCAAAGTTGTAATTTCACTCCCAAGAACATCATAAATTTTTAGAGAGACTAATGAAGCTGAAATTGATGATGGAATTGCAAATCGAATTTTCGTTGATGGATTAAACGGATTCGGATAATTTTGATATAAAACAAAATCAGAAGGCATCGTTAATGAATTGCTTTCATAAATTGACAATGGAATATTGAATAAAATTGCTGAATTGCGAATTATATTATTTCTAGAAGATTCATCTAATTGTTCGAGACCGAAACTTAAATATATTACTTTTGAATTTTCCGGATTTAATGTGTTAAATATTCCTGCCCCGAGTGAAGAATTTTTGTAGGTGAAAATTAATTTGGTTGAATCATCATCAAACGAAGAAATAGCATCAGGAGAAAAATAATTGACATTGGTCAGTTTAGCTGTATCGGCTTGGAACTGAGTTCCTGAAACTCCCACAATTGAATCAATTCCCGAATTATCAACAACAAATTTTGCGTTAAGAATATCAGAATAGAATTCTTTTGCCTCGATGAAATTAGAAGTTCCACTTGAAGAATTTACATCCCAGCCTATGTCTTGTCCGGCAATAAACAAATTTTTGTTTCCCTGAGAAAGAAAATTTTTCAAGAAGGAGATATCGTTATTAATGAATGTAGGGAAATCCCAACCATTAATCCAAAAAATAGAATTAAATGAATTTGATCTGTTATAAGTAAAAAGTAGTGAAAGGTAGTTCTGTTTAATATGAGTAACTTTTACAAAAATTGAATCGAAAGTTTTAAGAAAAACATCATCATAAGTTCCTTTATGATCAGTAACCAAAAGGATTTCATCTGAATTTTTAACAACACCAAAATATGGAATTGATACTGAAGGGGTTAACGGATCATTAAGATAGACAGCTTTCACAAGTAATGAAGTATAAGTAATATTAGTATCTGACAAAACATTAAGAGAGAAATTGTAAGTCTCATTTGAATTCAAAGTAATATCTATAGAATCGACAATTCCGGAAGGGGTATTGAGTTGAGCAGTCCAACCTGAATCGAGTGACAAAGTATCAATCATCAAACGTAACTGAACTGAAGTATTATTATCATTCTTAATAAAATAATTTTTTGCAATTGATTGATTAGTTGTAAGGAAATCGGCTAAAACTTCATTTGATTGAATTGTTAAAGTCGGTTTGTTTATGTTTGACTGAATTATTTCTTTAGTTTCATCATTCTGTAACCATGCTACTACAGCCAAATTTGCAGGTGCCCAGGCTGAATTCACAGATTGTGTAAAACTATAAGTTTTAATGTCTCCATTTGAAAAATCACCAATAATAGTTCCATTGATATCCGGCACCATTTTTCTAAAAAGATTATTAAACTCCTTAACTCCATTTGAACCTGGAACATCATCAAAAACTATTTTCCTTTCAAGTATTGCCACACGAAGTTTTAGGTTTTGCGGGATAGTATTTGTTAATCCTGTAAGGGCAATATTAATATCAATATTATTATTAGCTACTGTGGCATTAAGGTCAATCTTAACGGGTGATTGCAAGAAGAATCTGTCAAGTGTCTGAGTCATTAATAAATAAGGGTTTTGTGCTACACCTTTTATGTCGCCATCTACAGCATAATTCTGGATGGTTGTAATATCATAATATTCGATACGATTTCGATTTTCAGCTTCGTTAATTGCAAACATCGGGTCGGCAAGAGGCCACCATGTATGATATTGAATTGAGATTACATTTCCCCAATTGTTATTTATGAATTCAGTCATATTCTGATCGTATTGAGGGCATGAATTACAATTAGCATTTGTGAATTCTTCAATCAGTACAATTTTTCGGGTTTGTGAAAAAATGAATTGACTTGCGATAAGCATCATTAATAAAATATATTTAATTCGTTTATTCAAAATATCTTCTTTTGGGATATTGATTGATTACATTTATTTTCATTTGGGACTTGATGATTTTGTCAAATGTTATTAATCAGAACTAATCATTCAAAAATAGTGTTTAATTAATTGCTAATCTAAAATTTTTGTCAAACTTATTAAAGGGAATTATGATCCTCTTTTTTATCTCGTTCTTTCTGCTTTTTACTCTTGTGAATTATTATATAATCAGAAGAGGAAATCAATCACTCGAAGGTGCTCCTAAGGCAGTTAGAATTCTTTTTACCGTTTTAATGCTAATTGCCTCTCTTTCTTATGTAGTTGCCCGTTCATTATTTGCTCAAAGTGGAACGATATTCTATGATTATCTTTTGTTTGTCGGAGCTTTGTGGTATCCATTTTTAATGTATGGAATTTTATCGATTCTAATTTTGGATTTAATTCGTTATATCTTAAAAAAGAGAAGCAGCGAAATTTTCAGTAATTATGAAAGATACAAAAAACTGAAACTTCAGATTTTTTCAATTCTCTCTATTGTTATAATTATTCTTGTGTCATACGGTTACATTAATGCTCAAAACATTCAAGTTAAAACCTTTGATTTAACCTTTCCGAAAGGAAGCGGAGAACTGGATAAATTGAATATTGTTTTCTTTTCTGATTCACATTTAACCCCGATAAATGATGGTGTGTTCGCTGATCGACTTGTAAAAGAAGTGAACAAATTAAATCCCGACTTAATTTTGCTTGGTGGAGATATTATTGATGATAATACGATTAACCTGGATCGCCACAACATTAGTACAAAACTTAGAAAACTAAAATCAGTTTATGGAGTTTATACCTGCAACGGAAACCATGAATATATTGTTGGTATAGATGAAGCACAAGATTATTTAGCCAAAAGCAATATTGTCGTTTTAAGGGATTCAGTTTTAGTGATTGCAAACTCACTACAAGTAATTAGTAGAGATGACCGACAGCGCAATAGATTTTCTGATGGTCAAAGAAAAGCATTAAAAGAATTAGTTGATCTTTCAAATAAAAGCTTACCGACAATTCTTCTTGATCATCAGCCGTTCGAACTTGATTCTACTGCATATTACGGACTTGATCTTCATTTGTCGGGACATACACATCATGGACAGATGGTTCCTGCAAATCTTATTACAAACATCATTTATGAAATCAGTTGGGGTTTTGCAAAAAAAGGGAAAACGAAATACTATGTCACTTCCGGAGTTGGAACTTGGGGACCACCGGTTAGAATAGGTTCTGATGCAGAGATAATTCTATTCAGAATAAAATTTGAATGATAAAAGTTATTCTGAATATTTTAATGAGTAGACTTTCATTTTGCTTATATTTGTCCTCTAAATTATAAAGGTTTATATGGACTTCATTAATAAGTTAAGAAAGATTAGAGAAAAGTTCGAAAGAATAAACGAACAATTGTCTGATCCCGCAAATATGAATAACACTGAAAGAATCGTTGCATTAAGTAAAGAACGAAGTGAATTAAATGATATTATAACCGCATACGATAAATATGAAAAAATCCTAAATAACATTGATGGCAACAAAGAAATTATCGATGCTAATCTTGATAAAGAATTGATTGAACTTGCCGAAATCGAAATGGATGATCTGAAAGAAAAAAAGGGGCAGCTTGAAGAAGAAATTAAGTTGCTTCTATTACCAAAAGACCCGAATGATATTAAAGATGCGATAATGGAAATTCGCGCCGGAACCGGTGGTGATGAAGCCGCACTTTTCGCATCCGATTTATACAGAATGTATAGTAGATATGCAGAAACACGCGGTTGGAAAACTGAACTTATTGACCTCAATGATACTGCCGGACTTGGCGGAATTAAAGAAGTAGTCTTTTCGATTTCAGGGACTGGAGTTTTTGGCGCTCTTAAATTTGAGAGTGGTGTACATCGAGTTCAAAGAGTCCCTTTAACCGAAGCTAATGGAAGAGTTCACACTTCTGCTGCATCAGTTGCGGTGCTTCCTGAAGTTGAAGATGTTCAGGTCGATATTAATATGAGCGATATTAAAATAGATGTTTACAGAAGCGGTGGGGCAGGCGGTCAGAACGTTAATAAAGTAGAAACCGCAATTCGAATGACACATCTTCCTACAGGATTAGTGGTACAATGTCAAGATGAGCGTTCACAATTAAAAAACCGTGAAAAAGCCTTGAAGGTATTAAAAGCCCGCCTTTTTGATTTAAAGCAGAGAGAAGTCTCGAGTAAAAGAGCAGAAAAAAGAAAACTTATGGTTGGAAGCGGTGATAGAAGCGATAAAATCAGAACCTACAATTTTCCTCAAAATAGAGTTACCGATCATCGTATTGGATTAACACTCTATAATCTTTCAGATATAATTAATGGTGATATTCATCATCTAATTGAGCATTTAAAATTAGTTGAAAGAACGGAGATGTTAGAGGCTGACGCCGAGTATTGAGATAGTTGCATTTTATATATTCACACTCATTATATTTGAATAACACTTTTCACTTATTTCAGTGAGTTTATAATGAGATATCAAAAATTTCTTCTCTTGGTTTCCTTCTTCTTTTTTCAATTCTTATCGAATGCTCAGGTAACTTTTGACACTGTTACAACAATGCGTGTTGGAATGGGAGTTAATTATTACAAAGTAGTTGCACTCTCTGCCCCTTATAGCATAAACATCCTTGAAATTGACCTCCGAAACGCCTACAATTCGGTCGAAGCAGTTAAAGCTCAAGATAGACTAAATGGATACGAACGAACAAGTTCAATGGCGGCGCGAAATAGTTATGCCGGGCATCGTGTAGTCGGTGCTGTAAATGGTGATTTTTATGGGAGTGGTGGCATTCCAATCAACATTCAAATAAAAGATGGTGAAGTTATTAAAAATCCTAATGGTCTATCAACTTTAGGGTTTGATGTTAATAATAATCCGATGTTGAAAAGAGTAAGTTTTTCAGGAACTATTATCGATAAATTAAATCAAACTAATCCACTCAACGGAACAAATAAAACAAGAGAAACAAATCAGTTAATTCTTTTTAATAAATATATGGGGGCAAATACCGGTACAAATAGTTTTGGTACCGAGTTACTTGTCAAACCAACTCAAAAGTGGCTTGTTAATGATACAGTAAAAGTTGTCGTGATAAGTAAACAGTCTAATGTTGGAAGTCTGGCAATCTCTGCAGGTCATGTTGTCCTTTCCGGACACGGGACTTCTGCATCTTATTTAAATGGAATATCTGTTGGTGATACAATAAAAGTAGTTCAAAAAGTTACACCGGGATTAAGCAAACTAAAAGAAATGATGGGAGGATATCCAAAGATAGTGGACAATGGCGTCAACTATGCAGTTCAAGGTTATAATGAAGAAGGGGGTCCCAGCCATACTTTTGAAAAACATCCTCGTACTGCTGCCGGATTTTCTCAAGACAGTTCTAAATTATATTTAATTACAGTTGACGGAAGATTAGCCACAAGTATTGGAATGACGCTCGTAGAGTTAGCCGATTTTATGGTTCAATGCGGAATTTATTATGGAATTAATTTCGATGGGGGTGGTTCAACAACGATGGTAATGCGGGATAGTGTTGTAAATGTAACATCCGACGGAAGTGAAAGAACTGTAGCTAATGCATTAATGGTCGTTTCATCAGCTCCAAATGATACTCTTAGCTCAATTCAATTTACACCAAAAAAAGTAAAGTTGTATAGAGGATCGAATTTGCAATTTCGAGTTACAGGATGGGATCAATATTATAATAAAGTTCAAATTAATGAATCAGAAGTAATTTATAATTGCACTCAGGGATTAGGAACTATTTCTGCATCCGGAATTTTCACTACAGGTGATTATCCACAAATCGGTTATGTTTATGCGGCGTATAGAGGATATAAAGATTCATCACGAGTTGAAGTTCAGTCAATTCAACAAATTAATATACTTCCTAAAAAAGGAGTTGCTGATTCTATTCGTACATTAAATTTTAAAATGACAGCATTTGATCCGAACAATGTTATACGACCGCTTGCACTTAACGAGTACACTTGGAGTGTTATCAATCCAAATATCGGTGTAATTGATACAATGGGACGGTTTAAGGGCTTGAGTGAAGGGACTACAAAGGTTATTGTATCATATCAAAATGTAAAAGATACTTCGGAAATTACTGTGCAGATTGCAAAAGGTACAATACTACTTAATGATTTGGAAAGTTTGTCAGGTTGGAGTTTTACTACCGAAAATGTTGATTCAATAAATACAACCTTATCAATATCTAACTCGGATTTTAGTCAAGGAATCGGTTCATTTAAAATCGATTATAGGTTTACTTATGATCCGAGTAAGAATAATTGGGTTTATCTAAATCGTGATTTCCCGATTTATGGAATTCCGGATACAATTTTAATTGATGCAAAAACTGACGGACAACAGCACCATATTTCGTATTTAGTCACAGATGAAAATGAGGAGTTATTCAGAATAAACACGAATAAATATGCAACCGTAACAGCTTTTTTTGATCCAATTAAGGCATATACTCTTAATGCCGGGGCATTAGTCGCCGGCTCGTCACTCTTCTTCCCGATGAAAATTGAACAGATTGGAATAAAACTCGGAAGCACTCGCCAAGCAGGGCAAGTCTATTCAGGAACAATATTTTTGGATAATTTTCGATTGCTTTATCCATCCGGAGTTACATCTGTCGACGATGAACAAATTATTTTAAGTGAATTCGGGTTGTATAATAATTATCCTAACCCTTTTAATCCAATAACTAAAATTAAATTTAATCTACCGCTGTTGGGACAAGATGGAATCTTGTCCTACAAAACTGAATTGAAGATTTATGATATTCTTGGCAATGAGGTGACAACACTTATTAATGAACAAAAATCTCCGGGGATTTATGAGGTAGAATTTGATTCTGCCAAGTATAAACTTTCGAGCGGGGTCTATTTTTATCAGTTAAAAGCGGGGGAGTTTACATCAACAAAGAAATTTGTATTGATGAAGTGAATGAAAAGATTTTTTTAGTGCAAATAATTAATAAATGGAAAGCTCTAAAAACTGCCACGAAGACACGAAGGCACGAAGTTTCATTAAAAATTCTTTGTGTCTGTGTGCCTTTGTGGCAAATGAATTTGAATTATTAGAGGTGCCCAAATAGAATTAGTGAGTCGAACAGAATTAGGAAATGATTTAAAGTGATTATCCTTTTAAATTAATTATACAACTGTTAGAAATAATTTCAGTAATTTTGGATAAAAGACAAAAATATTGTAGATGCTATTAAAAGAATTGAAACCAAGAAAGGCTCTGAACAAAGCCTATTTAAAAGTAAAACCCAACAGAACTGAAATTGAAAGTTTCAAGACTAATTTAATTTCTTTACTCGACAGAACAAATGAGACTGAAAGCGAAGAGTTTCATAAAAATCTTCTTACTGATTTTTTTAAGAAAACCTATTATGACCCAAACCACTTTATAAATACGAAAGGTCGAAACGACCTTGTTATTCATAATGGTAATAGTGCTAAAAGTTCGGTTGGTGTAATCATTGAAGCCAAAAAACCGACCAACAAATCGGAAATGATAACGACTTCAAAACTGAATTCAAAAGCGTTTCAGGAATTAGTGCTTTACTACTTACGCGAGAGAATTACTCAAAAAAATCTTGAAATAAAACATTTAGTCGCGACTAACATTAACGAATGGTTCATTTTTAACGAGCAGCTATTTGAAAGGCTTTTTGCTCAAAACAAAGCATTTGTAAGACAATTCGAGAATTTTGAAGCAAGCAAGAAAACGACAGACGTTTTTTACAAAGAGATTGCCGAGCCGTTTATTGACAGCATCACTTCTGAAATTGAATTTACATACTTCAATTTACATGATTATCTAAAACCGCTTCGAAATACCGACAAGGCAGACGATAATTCATTGATCGCTTTATTCAAATTATTGTCGCCTGAGCATCTATTAAAACTTCCATTCACGAACGACAGCAACAGTCTTGACAAACGATTTTACAGCGAGTTGTTGCACATAATCGGTTTGACAGAAACTAAAGAAGGAAGCAAAAAACTGATTGGACGAAACAAAGAAGGCGAAAGAAATACGGGAAGTATTCTTGAAGATGCAATCATTCAGCTAGACAGCCTTGATAAGTTAAATCGTTTAGAAAAACCAAATCAATATGGAAATACTACACAAGAGCGTCTTTTTAATGTTGCTCTCGAACTTTCCATTACATGGATAAACCGTATATTATTTTTGAAGTTATTGGAAGCCCAACTCATAACTTATCACAAAGGCGACAAGTCGTATTCGTTCCTCAACCTTGACCAAATCAAAAACTATGACGATTTGAACAGCTTGTTTTTTCAAGTGTTGGCACGCAAGTATAACGAGCGAAACGAAGATGTAAAAAAAGCATTTGAGAAAGTTCCATATCTAAATTCTTCCCTTTTCGAGCCGACTGATATTGAGCAGGTTACTTTGTTTATCAGTAATCTGAAAGATGATAAAACTATTCCAATCATTTCTTCAACCGTTCTCAAAGACAAGCAGGGTAAAAAGCGAACAGGAAATTTATCCACACTTGAATATCTCTTTGAATTTTTAAATGCTTACGATTTTAGCAGCGAAGGTTCAGAAGAAATTCAGGAAGAGAATAAAACTTTAATTAATGCTTCGGTTCTTGGATTGATATTCGAAAAAATAAACGGTTATAAAGACGGTTCGTTTTTCACACCGGGTTTCATCACAATGTATATGTGTCGTGAAACCATTCGAAAAGCAGTAATCCAAAAATTCAACGATGCCCTTTTGGGGAGCGCAGTAGGGGTCTCAAAAAGACGAGCCATCATCCCATACAATCCTAAACTTAAAGAGTTAGCACGAGAACTGCGTAACAACAGTACAAAATCTGAAATCATTTTATGGAAAGAATTAAAGGGCAGATTCGAAGGGAAATATGATTTCCACAGACAAAAACCATTAGATAACTACATTGCCGATTTCTTCTGCCACGAACTTAAATTAGTTATAGAGATTGATGGAGAAACACACAATTGGGAGGAAACTCAACAGAAGGATTTTAAGAAAGAGTGCAGACTAAATGAACTTGGGTTGAATGTTTTAAGATTTCCGGACACAGAGATTTTTCATAATCTAAATGGAACGGTAAATACCATAAAACAATATGTAGATGGTTTTGAAAAAAGAGATTTATCTGCTTTTAAGTATGAAGAGACGCCCCTAAATCCCCTCTCAAGATATGACTTTGTACTCCCAAATTCTAATATGTCTGAAGATCGGGAGATGTTCAAAACACTCGACGATGTTTATGAGCAGATTGGTGAAGACCGGCTATTTACTCGTCAACAAGCAAACGATATTGTGAACAGTCTAAAGATTTGTGACCCTGCGGTTGGTTCGGGACACTTTTTGGTTTCGGCACTTAATGAAATTATTGCAGTGAAAAATGACTTGAAAATTCTGCAAGACCGCAACGGTAAACGGTTGAAGGAGTATCAGGTGGAAGTTGTCAATGATGAGTTAATCGTGACTGATGAAGAGGGGGAATTGTTTGAGTACACACCCTACACACCCCTTGCCCCTCTCGAGAGGGGAAACACATCCTCGAAGGCAGACACACCCCCGGCCCCTCTCAAGAGGGGAGTAAGAAATGCATCTGAGAGCCAGCGTATTCAGGAGACGCTCTTCCATGAGAAGCAGACTATTATTGAAAATTGTCTCTTTGGCGTTGATGTAAATTCTAACTCGGTGAAAATTTGCCGTCTGCGTTTGTGGATTGAGTTGTTGAAGAATGCGTACTATGTGCATACTCCGCATGAAGGCAAACACACCCCCGGCCCCTCTCAAGAGGGGAGTAAAAACAGTGTCCCCTCTAACGAGGGGAGTAAAAACAGTGTCCCCTCTAACGAGGGGAGTAATATTTCCTTTAAAGATGTGAGTTATCGGGAGTTGCAGACGCTTCCTAATATTGATATTAATATTAAATGTGGAAATTCTTTGGTGAGCCGTTTTGCAATTGATGCTGATCTGAAACAAGCTCTCAAAAAAAGTAAATGGACTATTGATAGTTACCGAATTGCTGTCGCTACTTACCGCAATGCTGAAAATAAAGAACAAAAAAGGGAAATGGAACGGCTGATTACCGATATTAAATCTGATTTTAGATCTGAAATTTCTCAGAATGACCCGAAGGTTAAAAAGCTGCATAAATTATCGGGTGACTTGTTTCAAATGACGCAACAAGGTCAACTTTTTGAAATGAGTAAAAAGGAATTAGCCGATTGGAATAAAAAGGTTTTGCAAATTACCGATGAAATTAAAAATCTTGAAACCGAAATTGAAGAAATTAAAGCTAATAAGATTTTTGAAAATGCTTTTGAATGGCGTTTTGAATTTCCCGAAGTACTTAATGATGATGGCGATTTTGTTGGCTTTGATGTGGTGATTGGTAATCCGCCTTATGTTCAATTACAAAATCTAAAAATTGAATCGAATTATTATTCAAAAGTCGGTTATCAGACATTTAATAAAAGTGCTGATTTGTACTGCCTCTTTTATGAAAAGGGAATGCAACTGGCTAAATTAAATGGATTATTATCGTTTATTACTTCAAATAAGTTTATAAAATCCAATTATGGTTTTAACACCAGAGTATTTATCAAGAAATATCAAATAATTTCGATTATTGATTTTGGAGAATTACCAGTTTTTGAAAATGCATCAACTTTCCCAATGATTTTTACAATTGAAAAAAATGAGGGTACCAAAGAAAGTATTTATTCAAGTATTCCAAATTTAGCATTTATAAACTTCAATGAAATTATTTATCTGAATTCTATAAACTTTAATGCAAAAAACCTTGTTGATTCAAACTGGATGTTCCAAGAAAAAAAATCAAAACTTATTGACAAATTATCAATTGATTCTATTCCTCTGATTGACTACACAAATGGAGAAATTCTATTTGGAATAAAAACAGGATTTAATAGAGCTTACGTTATTAATAAAAATGAAAGAGAGAAATTAATAAATGCTGATCACAGGTTGAATGAATTTATTAGGCCTTTCCTGAATGGTGAAGATGTAAGGAAATATAAAATAAACTGGGATGAATCTTTTATCATTCTTCTTAAATCCGGTTTCCAAATTGAGAATTATCCAGTGCTACACACACGAATGAATTTGTTTAAAGATAAACTCTCTAATCGTTCTGATCAAGGAAAGAATTGGTGGGACTTAAGAACTTGTGCCTATTATGATTTATTTGATAAACCTAAAATTCTATATCCTGATATTGCACTTGAATCAAGGTTTGCCATAGATACTAATGGATTTATTCCAAATGCAACATTATTTTGCATACCTATGGAGGACTATTATTTATTAGGTCTATTGAATAGTAAATTAATATGGTATTATCTAAGTTCAATATGTCCAGTTTTGGGTGACATTAATAAAAGAGGAAGATTGCGCCTCAAAACAATATATTTAAAAAATGTTCCCATACGCATAAATAAATTTTTTAATTCGCAAATTGAATTGCTTTCAAAACAAGTAAATGAAGCAAAACAACAAAACCCCAAAGCCGACACTTCCGTCCTTGAAAACCAAATAGACCAATTGGTTTACCAACTCTACGACCTGACCGAAGATGAAATTAAAATAATAGAAACATCACTTAAACATTAAGCGGTTAGTACAAGATCTGTAATTATAGATTAAAATTTATCGGTAATTTATTTTGAAATCATAATCTTCTAAACTCTTTATAACTCTTAACCATTCTCCCTGAATTCAAGTCCATCATAACACAACGTTGTTCTGCTTCGGCAAAAAGGGTTGCATCATTCTTTAATTGAAATTTTAGAAATAACATTCCATGTTTTTCGGTAGTTAATTCGACAGTTCCATATAGCTTTTCAAATAGTTTTATTTGTTTGATATAATTTATTGAAGTATGAGTTACAACCGGATAAAATCCGGTTTCAATCACTTTTAGAAAATCAAAAATATGGCTGTATAAATGTGCCCGTAAATCTTCAAGCCATTTTATATAAACGATGTTATTAACATGTCCGGCTATATCGATATCGTAAGTTTTTATTTCTAAATCTAATTTGAAAAATTGACTTTCTCTATTTAGTTCCATGAAGCATTCCGTAATAGTAAAACATTAATAAACTCATTTCGAATATAAATGATATTCTTTTTAGTTGCCGTTTTTTTCAACTCTTCATAAATGTTTTCAGTATATTTGCAGACAAGATAGTCGTTTGCAGATAACATTTACAGGTAGATAATGAAATCACATATACTTGCGTTAATCTTTTTCATTCTTATTTCATTCTCAGTTTATGGAGAATCACCCCAAATGCGCCAACATAATTTAATGCCAACCCCTTCAAAAATTGAATTTACAGGTAATCAATATCGGCTTGATTCAACTTTTGTAATCTCAGTCGAACCCAATAATAATAGGGTTCTAAATGAATATGCAACAAGAGTATTAAGAAGATTGTCGGGAAGAACCGGTCTATTTTTTACACAAGATTTTATAACCGAAAAAACAAAATCTGCTTCAAGTGGTTTAATCCTTAAATTTCAAAGAGAAGGAAAAGTAAAGCTTGGTGAAGTGGAAAGTTATTCACTAACTATTGAAAAAAATAAAATATCGATAAATGCAGAAACTGATATTGGTCTTTTCCGTGGATTAGAAACATTCCTACAACTTTTAGAAGCTGATGAGAAAGGTTATTATTTCCCAACTGTAAAAATTGAAGATTCCCCCCGTTTTCCGTGGCGCGGATTAATGATTGATGTGAGCCGTCATTTTATGCCGATTGAAATGCTAAAAAGAAATATAGACGCAATGGCAGCAGTTAAAATGAATGTTCTCCATCTACATTTAAGTGAAGATCAAGGATTTAGAGTTGAATGTAAATCATTACCAAAGCTTCATGAATTAGGTTCTGATGGTTTATACTTTACCCATGAACAAATAAAAGAAATTATAAAGTATGCGAATGAAAGAGGTATAAGAGTGATGCCCGAGTTTGATGTACCGGGACATTCAACAAGCTGGCTAACTGCTTATCCAGAGCTTGCAAGTCTTCCAGGACCATATACCATCGAAAGAAATTGGGGAGTTTTTGACCCAACTTTTAATCCAACAATTGAAGAGACTTACATTTTCTTTGATAAATTCTTCAAAGAGATGTCAGAGTTATTTAATGATGAATTTATGCACATTGGCGGAGATGAGAATAATGGTAAACAATGGAATCAAAATCCATCAATTCAAAAATTCATGAAAGAAAACGGAATAAAAGATAACCACGAACTTCAAAGTTATTTTAACAAGAGGTTATTGGAAATATTAACAAAGTATAATAAAAAAATGGTTGGTTGGGATGAAATATTTCAACCCGATATGCCTAATAATATTGTTATTCAATCATGGCGGGGACAAAAATCGCTTGTAGAATCAGCTCAAAAGGGTTATCAGGGTATTTTATCGAATGGATATTACATCGATTTAATTCAACCGGCTGAATTCCATTATTTAAATGATCCGATAACTGCAGATACCCCGCTTTCTCCGGAAGAACAAAAATTTATTCTTGGCGGTGAAGCCACAATGTGGGCTGAATTAGTTACTAACGAAACTGTAGATTCGAGAATATGGCCAAGAACAATTGCAATTGCAGAACGATTTTGGTCACCGGGAAATGTACGTGATGTTGATGATATGTATAGAAGAATGGAAAGAATTAGTTTTCAGATGGAAGAATTAGGATTAACACACATTTCTAATTATGAAATGATGTTGCGAAGATTAACAAATAATCAAAATATAATTCCGCTAAAAAATCTTGTTGATGTTGTTGAGCCTGTTAAATTATATGCAAGACATCGTCAGGGGAGAAAATATACTCAGCAGTCACCTTACACAAGAGTTGTTGATGCAGCGCGTCCGGAATCAATGACTGCAAGAAATTTTAATAAACTTGTGGATGAATTTATTCTAAATAAAAATGAAGAAGTAAGAACAGAATTAAGGTTTATACTTTTGGGCTGGGTTGATAGTCATGATGAATTTTTATTAATCACGAAAAGCTCTCCGGTTATTCAAGAGATGACTAAGATGTCATTTAATTTGAGAGTACTTGCAGAAACCGGACTGCAAGTATTGGATGGAAGTATGAACGGAAGAATTTTTTCGGAGGACTGGAAATCAAAAAAGTTGAAATTAGTTGAAGATGCTAAAATCCCTTATGGACAAACTGAATTAGCATTAATTCCGGCTTTTAATAAATTGATAAATTCAGTTCAAGTGAAATGATTTAATTGCGGCTTTACAGAAAATTATTTATTTAATCATTGTTAAAGAGTCATATTTTAAAATTTCTAATTAAACAAAAACAATCCTATATAAAAGAGGTGTGATAATGGGAACTAAAAAGAACTCCATCTTTTTCACCGATACCGAGCAAATTGAAAGTTATTCACTTTCAAATCAATTTGCTGAGCACATGGAATTTATTCTCGTAAAAGATAAAATTACAGCGGTTCAAGACGATGCATATTTTGCACTATCTATGTCAATACGTGACAGACTTGTCCGTAAGTGGCTTCGTACACAACAAAAATATATGGATACAGATCCAAAACGGGTTTATTATCTTTCTTTAGAATTTTTAATGGGACGTCTTCTTGGTAACGCTCTTATCAATATGGATTATTATGATGAGTGTTACAATATCCTAAAGCAAGATGGTTTTGATTTGGAGGATATTCGTGATTCGGAGAACGATATGGGGCTTGGAAATGGCGGCTTGGGAAGGCTTGCCGCATGTTTTCTTGATTCTATGGCAACTCTTGAACTCCCTGCATTTGGATATGGAATACGATATGAATATGGGATATTTAAACAAGATATTGATAAAGGACATCAAATTGAAATACCGGACAACTGGTTGACTTATGGAAATCCCTGGGAAATTCTTCGACGCGAATTAACTTATAGAGTAAAGTTTTATGGCAAAGTTGAAATGCACGAAGATAACAAAGGAAGATTTAAATTCGATTGGGTTAATACTGAAGATATCTTAGCCGTTGCTTATGATGTACCCGTGCCCGGTTATCGAACTAACACCGTTAATAACTTGCGATTATGGCAGGCTAAGGCAACACAAGAATTTAGTTTCCAGGAATTTAACAGTGGAAATTATCTTGCAGCAGTAGAAAGTAAAAATCATTCGGAAAATATTTCAAAAGTATTATATCCGAATGATACTTTCAGTCAAGGTAAATTTTTAAGATTAAAACAGCAATACTTTTTCGTGTCGGCGACTCTTCAGGATATTATAAGAAAATATAAAATCAAACATAAAACATTTGATAAGTTTGCAGAGAAAACAGCAATTCAATTAAATGATACCCATCCGGTAATTGCCATTCCTGAGTTAATGCGCATATTAGTTGATGAAGAAAATATTAAATGGGATAATGCCTGGGATTTAACAACAAAGGTTTTCGCATATACTAATCATACAGTTGTACCCGAAGCTTTGGAGGAATGGTCGGTTGCAATATTGGAACAGCTTCTACCAAGGCACATGCAAATAATTTATGAAATCAATCAAAGATTTTTAGATTGGGTGCGTTTAACTTACTCGAATGATGGAACAATTATCGAACTTCTTTCAATAATTAGAGAGGGGGGAGAGAAAAAAGTTAGAATGGCTAACCTTGCGATTGTTGGATCACACTCTATTAACGGGGTTGCAGCTCTTCATTCTGAAATATTAAAGGAATTACTTTTCCCTCATTTCTTCAAATTATTCCCGGAGAAATTTACTAATGTAACCAATGGAATTACACCACGTCGTTGGCTAAAAACCGCTAATCCATTTTTATCAGTTATAATTTCAGATAGAATTGGAATGGATTGGGTTAAAGATCTTTCGCAATTACGCAAGTTAGAAGAATTTGTTGATAACGATAGTTTTATAGAAAACTGGGTAAATGCAAAATGGATTAGTAAGAAATTCTTAATTGAATACATTGAAAAAGAACATAACATCACGGTAAATCCAAATTCGATTTTTGATGTACAGATAAAACGTTTCCACGAGTATAAACGCCAGTTACTAAACGTACTACACATAATAGCATTGTATAATAGAATAAAAGATAATCCCGATGCTGATATAGTTCCACGAACAGTAATTTTTGCCGGCAAAGCTGCCCCCGCATATTATCAAGCAAAGTTGATTATCAAGTTGATAAATAATGTTGCCGAGGTTGTAAACAATGATATAACTATCGGTGATAAACTAAAAGTTTTCTTCTTGAAAAATTATTCAGTTACACTTGCAGAAAAAATAATTCCGGCTTCCGATCTTTCAGAACAAATTTCAACCGCCGGATTTGAAGCTTCAGGTACAGGTAATATGAAGTTTGCCTTGAACGGTGCTCTAACAATAGGTACAATGGATGGAGCAAATGTTGAGATGAGGGAAGAAATCGGGGATGATAATATTTTCATTTTCGGTTTACTTGCCGATGAAGTTATTAAGTTAAAGCAATCAGGTTATAACCCTTATGATTATTACGCAAATAATCCGGTATTAAAGCGTGTTATCGATATGATTTCAAACAATTATTTCAGTCTATTTGAGCCCGGTATTTTTCAGCCATTAGTTGATGGACTCTTAAATGTTGACTACTACTGTCTTTTCGCTGACTTCGATTCATATCTTGCTGCTCAAGAACGGGTTAGTGATTTGTATAGAAACCAGGATAAATGGACACGCAAATCTATCCTGAATGTTGCAAGAATCGGTAAGTTCTCAAGCGATCGTTCAATTACCGAGTATGCAAATAATATTTGGGATGTTAAACCTGTTAAAGTAGAAATCGAATAGTGTAAATGAAGTTGCCTTAAAAATGTCATTCTGTTCTCAATCAGTCAGCCGCGGCTGACTGATTGAAACATTTTATGTTTGAGCAAACCTCACTAAAATTTATTTCATCAACACAAACTTTTTAGTTGAAATGAATTTGTTTGTAGTAAGTTTATACAAATAAACACCGCTTGATAAACCGAATTTTTTTGCATCGAATTCAACTTCATAAATACCGGGTTCCCTTGCTTCATTAATGAGTGTAGCTACTTTGTTACCAAGCATGTCAAATATTATCAATGTTACAAATGAGTGATTGTTGTTGCGAGATAAATCACCTGCAGCTTCAGGCAATGCAAATTTAATAATAGTAGATGGGTTAAACGGATTCGGGTAGTTTTGGTATAAAATATATTCATCCGGGAGAATTGTTTCAGATTCGATTTCGTTTGAATAATTAATCGTTCCATCTAAGTCGATTTGTTTTAATCGATAAAAATATTTTCGGGATGTTAATAAATTATCAGTAAATGTATATGATTGAATTTCAGAAGTAGTTCCATTCCCATCAACAAAACCGACTTGAAGCCACTCTTTAATTCCTGATTCTAAAAAATCAGATCTCTCTATTTCAAAACCTCTGTTATTCGTTTCGGAGGCTGTTGTCCATTTTAACTCGATATTTTTTCCGTTTGCTTGCGCAGTGAAAGAAGTAAGTTCAACAGGAATGATGTTTACACCATTAATTTTTGTTACTGCAAAATTTCCCTGTAGACCGGTTAAAGCTGTTAAACTAGAAGCCCAAAGTGCAGAAAACAGAGTTCCATATCCGGTAGTTGAAGTTCCAATCGCATCAACTGATCTTGAAGTACCGGTGTATCCTTCATGAACAATTTCTATTAATAAATGACCACCTGAGTATGTATAAGGAGTCTGGAAAACGATATCACTTCCCCACAAATTTGGACTTCCGCCAAAAGGATAGTCTCCGGTCTTTATTTCTAATACACCTGATCTAACCATTGTTTGCGGACCCGCTATGTTTTCAGTAAATGTAAGGCTGCGGTTTGCAGGGGGAACACTTAGTCCAAGATAAATAGAGTAGGACGAAATTGTAAAGGAACTTGCTGGCCATGCTACAGTAGCAGAAGTAGGAATTCTGAAATTAATTGAAGATAAATCATTACCGACAAATGCAGTAAGTTGATCTTCATGCACTAATAACTGATATCTTCTTGCGGTTGTTGAAAATGGACCGGTGAATGGTGCTGTTCCGGGAGTTGCTGCATAATTGTTTGGAACCACAACTTCAAGCAATGAATCAAGAGGTGCATTGTTTTCAAAATCACTACTCTGTGCAATAATGCTTTCACTTAGTAACAGCAGCCCGACGATAAAACAACTTATAACGATGAAGTATTTTGTTCTCATTTATTTTACCCTTATTTGTTAAGAAATAATTGTACTCGAAAACTTTTATTCTATCAGCGGGAAAAGGATTGCGATCGGATTAAATTTAATGGTGTTATAATAAACAATATTGTTTAAAAACAAAATCTAATGTCCAAAAAAAATTGCTAAGGTTTGGTAGGATAATTGGGACAACTTAGGAAAAAAGGAACGGTCTCGACTGTTAGCCGCCTGAAATAATCGTTTGGTTGGTTATAGGTAAACGGTTTTTCGATAAAGCAAACGGACGTGTACGCCATTGTAAGCAGATTTGATTGGTTAGATGTAAACGGTTTTTCGATAAAGTGAAACTAAAACTTTGTCTACTTTTATTCCATCCATATCAACAATTTCGAAAAGATAATTCTGCTCAATAATTCTATCGCCAACTTTAGGTATATGTCCCAACCGCGAAACCATCAATCCACCGATAGTCCCAAATGAATCTTCATTAAACGAAATGGGAAGTAGTTTTTGGATTTCTGATGTACGGAAATTAGCATCGACCAGGTAAGAACCATCTTCTCGCCGGAAAAACTTGTCATCATCAGTTTCATAATTATCGGGTAACTCACCTACTATATGAACTAAAAGATCGTGCAAAGCAATCATTCCTTTAACACTTCGTTCATCATCTACTATTACCGCAACATAACTTCGTGAATCTCTGAATTTGTCTAAAAGACTTAACGCATCAACATCACCTGAAATAATTAGAGGATCAAAAAGAATGTTTTCCATTTTAAAAGGAGCAGTCGAGTAATATTGAATTAAAAATTCCTTCATGGAAATAATTCCTAAAATATTATCAATGCTTCCTTCGCAAACAGGGTAGCGGCTAAATTCATGAGTAATCATCTTTTGATAAATCTGTGTTGGCGGTTCGTTATAATCGATCCAAACAATTTCATTGCGATGGGTCATAAGAACTTCGGCCGTTATATCGTTAAAGCGCAATATACTGTGAAGAATTTCTGATTCTCTATTATGAAGCACACCTTGCTCGGTTCCCATAGTTATCATTATTCGCAGTTCTTCTTCAGTTATTGACGGTTCAGTTTTCTTTTTTATAAAAAATATTCTTAAAAAAAACTTTGTGGATAATGTCAATATCGTGACAAATGGATAACCAATGAATAATAGTAATTTTACAGCCGGAGCAAATAAAGAAGCGATGCGTTCCGGATTATTCATCGCAATTGTTTTAGGAACTAAATCGCCAAAAATAATTGATAGGTAAGATGATACCCCTACCACAAAAATAAGTGATAGCTGATTTGCTGATGATGTGGAAATACCAAATTGTAAAAAGAACGGAGCAATATCGGCTACAAATTTGGCTCCCCCGTAAACGCCAACTAAAATCGCTAATAGCGTAATTCCGGTTTGAATTATCGATAAAAATTTTTCAGGCTCAACCAAAAGTTTTAATACAGCATCAGCCGATTTATCTCCGCTGTTTTTTCTCTCCTGAAGTCTTATTTTTTTTGATGCGATAAATGAAATTTCAATCATCGCAAATAAACCGTGTAATAATATTAACACAAAAACAATAAATAAATCAAACAAGACTTATTCCCCTTCAAACGTTTAATAATTCTTTTTTGAAATATAACAGACTTTAACTAAATATTTGTGTGAGAACCGGTAAGATTGGTTGAAATCAATTAGATGACCATATTGATTGATAACAAATACGCATAAATCTTTTCACATGTAAACAAGATATTTATTTGTCTTTTTATTTTTAAATTTGTTAAGTTTTGTGGAGTTAAAGTTTTTCAAACTAAAAAATGGGGTGTCGGATGAAATGGCTCATGAAAAAGTTTGTGCTTATTACTATGCTATTCATTTTTACCTCGACTATTTTTCCACAACAACCGGAAGGAGACTTAGGTCCTGTTGGGGGCTGGGAATTTCTTCACGTTTGGTGTAGTTGGTTTGATACCACAAACTCATCTTTTTCTATTGAAGAAGATACTAGCTCAAAATATGCTTTATTTGAATTTTATGGTGGTACAGATTATGTATCTTTTGTAAACATATATAATATTCAACTCAATACTTACAAAGATTTTTGGGAATCCAATTATCAAACACCAGATACATTTGTATTTGAGTTAAATTTATTTGAAATTGAGGGTAATATCAGATATATAGTCATTACTGTTGGTTTACAAGATTCTTTTAGTCATATTTTTGGTCTTTATTCTTATTTTTCAAATTTAGAACCTGGCTGGCAAACAATAAAAATAACAGATCAAATTATGAAGGATATTCCTATTTTTGGTAGATTTTATTTTAATGTATACATAGAAACATTTGACTCCTGTTATGCAGGAGCAAAGATAGGAATGAGATATTTCGGTGGTATAGACGATACCTTGGGTATAATGCACTATGACACTTTTGGTAATCCACCACCATTAGGATTCAAGGAGGATAATGATTTGAAAATGCCATCGAATCTTGTCCTAGAACAGAATTATCCGAATCCGTTTAATCCTTCAACATCAATCCGTTTCTCAATTCCCAATGCAGGTTTGGTAATGTTGAAGGTTTATAACTCCCTTGGGCAAGAAGTAGCAAATCTGGTGGATGGTTTTATGGACGTTGGGAATCATAAAGTTGATTTTAATGCATATAATCTAACAACGGGTGTTTATTTTTACAAACTTCAAGTTGGAGATTTTGTGGAAATTAAAAAAATGCTGCTAATAAAATAGAAAAAGTATCGAGATTTTATATTAGAACTTTGTAATAAACGGGGTTCTATTTGAAGGAAGACACTATTTTAATATTTGATTTAAATTAAAAAACTGAGGCTGTCTCTACAGTAAATAATTGTCATAGATTTATTTACAGTTTTAAGACAGCCTCAGTTTATATCAGAAAAGAAACATTACATCTCTTTTATTTAAACAACTTTTTCAATTTGTCCTTAGCTTTTTTGGTGACTTCTTTTGTTTTTTCGACAGCTTTACCACCGGTTTCAACGACTTTAGACCCTGCAGCTTTACCCGCATCTTTTACTTCATTCTTTAACTGTTTTGCTGCATCAGATTTTTTTTGTGGATTATAGCTGTACATTATCCAATTCTGACTTGATGAAGGTTGTTTAGCATCAAGAACAATGGAACTACCGTTTTTAGTATCTTGAAAACGAATATCTAAAGCAAGAGCAGAACCACTCGGGACAATTTTATAAGTAAAATCTGCTATACCTTCAAGTAGAAATTTTTGAGTTGCAGCACCTGAAAAATCTTGTTGTTCAATTTGAACTCCGGCGTCAATTTTATTTCCTGCAAGTCCTAAATATTTTTTTGAGTTCACATTTCTGATATAATAATCATCAGAGTTAGCAACCGAGATAAGATCAAATGCTTGATTTTTCCCATTGTTGCTATCATAAATAATAAGTTTCGCTCCATTAACTTGTGAACCACCGGGAACATCAATATATTTTTTAGATTTTGTGTTAGCAAATGAGACTCTTTGCGAGAATCTCCAATATTGATTTAGATTTCCATTTGAGCCATCTTCAGTGATTTTTGACATTAGAATAACATTCCCACTGCTAGGATCAACTGTTAATGCTTTATCACTTGAGACATTAACAATTTTGAACATATCTGTTCTACCGACCGATTCTAACTTAAAAAATTGTCCGGTACTTTTTGTAAAATCCATCTGGACAATGTTTGATAAATCTTTATTATCATTATTGTATACAGATAAGCTTCTATTTGAATGTTTTGCGATGAGACTAAAAACTCCACTTTCATCGAAGTTCATATCGAAGACTTGGTTATCGTTGCCTGTGTGATCCCAAACCAAAATATTAACTCCGTTCTCTTTTTTCTCATGTGCAACATCAAGTACTCTTTCATTAACTGCGGATATTACAATGTATTCCCCATTTCTGATAAAAACTTGAGCGATAAGTGAATTTGTTACGAAAAGTAAAAAAAGTGCAATTGTGATTTGTTTCATTATTCTCTCCCTTTGAATATAAATTAAATGTCACTTTACATAAACAATAACAGTGCCAAAAAGTCAAGCGCATATAATTTAGTTTAGAAGATTGTTTTCATGGTTTCACAATTTGTAAAAATATTATGAGGATAATCTAATGTGCAATTTTTAATACAAACCGTCTAAAAAACATTAATAACTTAGGTGAATAGAAATCTATTTTTAAATAAACTGGGAAGAAGTTAAGGATTGTTTAATTATTTATTAAAGCAATTATTGTTTATTGTAAACAATTTCTCATTTTTCGAAATGCCAGTTCCCAATTGTAAAAGCCGGAAAAATTTTTATTGCATATCGAATGAGTTCTGTTCTGAATGTTCAACCAAATAGCTGCATAAATATTATTTAACCAATAAAAACTTCTTCGTCCAAGTAAACGAATCATTATAAAGGATGGATAGAAGAATGGGAGAAAAGAAACAAACATTCCACTCCTACAGAATTGTTTTTGGGGGAATTATTTTTTTTTCGATGGGACTAAAGTCCAATTTGTTTTTGCATTTGTAATCCATTGGCTGAAACCAACGACAATTAATAGTGGACTATTGATTTTGAGTAAAACCGAAAAATCGGTTCGTGGGTTCTATGGTGTGCTTCGTAATCCCACCGATAAATCGATGGGATTACAAAATTTTGTTATGAGCATCATTTACTTATGGTTTCTGCTCAAACAGTCTATTACAATTTACTTCATCAAAACAAACTTCTTAGCTGAAGTAAATGCTTTGCCATTTCCGATGGCTGATAGTTTATAAATGTAAACACCACTTGAAAGTGAACCACTATTAAACTCTGAGTGATGATAACCGGCACTCATATATTCATTTAATAAAGTTGTTACTTCCTCACCGATTAAATTATAAACCACCAACATAACTCTTGAATCTTCAGGTAAACTGAATTTTATTGTAGTAGTTGGATTAAAAGGATTTGGATAGTTTTGGAAAAGTGTAAAGTCTTGCGGAGAATAATTTTCATCTTCATTTATAAAAGTTGCGCCGGCATTTGTAGTTTTTGTTATATTAGAACCAAAACCAACTGCCCAACCTACATTTGGATTAGTAAAATGGACTGCTTCATATCCATAAGTTTTCAATTCTGTGTAGATAGACCATGAAGTTCCCCCATCGGTTGTTTTTAATAGTTCCGGACCTGCTGCCCACCCATTGTTTAAATCAGTAAAATGAATATCCATTAATGGATTTTCTAATCCGCTTGAGTATGATGTCCAAGTTGTACCACCATTAGTGGTTTTTAAAATTAAACTCCAGGGAAATCCGGTTCCTGGTCCACCAGCAACCCAACCATTGTCTTGATCAATAAAAAAGATTGAATTAATATTATTGCTGAATCCGGTTGGTTGTTGTGTCCAACTTATGCCACCATCGGTAGATTTTTTAATTATTCCTCCGCCGTATTCAGATAACCATCCTATATTATCGTTAATAAAAAATATAGATGAAATTGCATTTGTTGTTCCAACAGACTGAGTTTGCCAACTGTTGCCGCCGTCAATTGTAGTTATAAGAATTCCTGAACCTCCAACAGCCCATCCTTTGAGAGAGTTTAAAAACATTACTGAAAGTAATCTTATATTAGGACCGGAATGTTGTAATATCCAGGTTGAACCCCCATCGGTGGTTTTAAGAATCTTTGAGCTATCACAAGCTAACCATCCTGTATTCTCATTGATGAAAGAGATGGAATTGATTTTGTTTGTTGATGCCGTAGATTGATTAATCCAATTAGTTCCCCCGTTTGTAGTTTTTAGAATTCCATTTATTCCTGCTGCCCAACCAATATTTTCATTAATAAATTGAACATCATAAAATGGCATGTTTACGTAACCACCGGATTTAAAATTCCAGGTTGCTCCGCCTGTAGTTGTGTTTAAAATTATTCCACTATAGCCAACAGCATAACCAACATTGTTATTAGTAAAATGTACTGACCATAATTCATATTCCGTTCCACTAGGTTTAGAAACCCAATTTGTCCCCCCATTGGAAGTTGTTAATATTGTTCCCAACCAACCTACAACTGTGCCATTACTTTGATCGGTAAAATGAACTGATTTGAGATTTTCACTTGAAAAACTTTGTTGAGATGACCAAGTGCTTCCACCATTAATAGTTTTTATGATTACTCCTGAAGATCCAACAGCCCATCCAACATTTGCATCAACAAAAAAGATTGAATTTAAATCATCACTACTTCCGGTTGTTAATTCAATCCAGGTTGCACCACCGTCGGTAGTTTTTGCAATTTTTCCTTCTCTCCCTGCAACCCAACCGGTACTTTGATCAAAAAAATGAATGGAAAAAATATCGCCGATATTAGAAACCATTAAATTCCAATCTACCCCTCCATTAGTAGTTGACAAGATTCTCCCATAATAACCGCCAATCCAGCCATAGTTTTGGTTTACAAAATAAACCGAACTTAGAGTGTTCGAGGGAATTATTTCAGATTGGATAGTCCAGGAGTTACCTCCGTTATCAGTATGTAGAATTATGTTATCATACCCCACAGCCCAACCTTTATATTGATCGACAAAGAAAAGATCAAGTAAAAGTTTGGAAGTTCCGGTATTAAGAACACTCCATGTTGATCCTGAGTTTGTGGTCTTTATAATAGTACCACTATTCCCTGCTGCCCATCCGGTATTATTATCTATGAAATGAACTGAGTTAAGTCTGTTCCCCTGTGGTAAAGGATTTTGCCAAAACCATTGGGCATTTGTTTCTCCCAACAGAAACAATGTAATTACTAAAGCAACTATACTTTTCATACTGATTAGCCTCTATGTATGATATTTAGATACTAAGTACATTATTTAATTAACACCATTTTTTTTACTGATAAAAAACTACTCAACTGTAATTTATAAAAATAGACTCCTGTTGAAAATTTTGAGGCATCCCAGTCAATAGAATAACTTCCGGAAGGTTTTACTCCATCAACAAGAACCGCAATTTCATTTCCAAGAATATCATACACCTTTAATGATACGTTTGAGGAGGATAAATTTGATGGAATATCAAATTCAATAGTTGTAGTTGGATTAAAAGGATTTGGGTAGTTTTGGAAAAGTGTAAAATCATTTGGAACAACTCCATCATTACTAATTGAAGTTGCACCTCCGTTTATAGTTCTTAGGATTGCATTCGTATTTACTCCAAATTCACCGTTGATTAACCCGACTGCCCATCCATTATTATTATCTAAGAATGAAATAGCCTCTATTCTTGCATTATTATCATCTTGTCTGGTCCAAGTTGTTCCTCCGTCACTAGTATAATGAATGCCGGCAAATCCACCACCCCAGCCCATTTGTTCATTAAAAAAGTAAATTGATAAGTAAGTATAATTTGAGGGAGGGGATGAACCAACCCAGGTTGTTCCACCGTCAGTGGTTTTTAGAAACTGCAAACCTGAAATCCAACCGACATTTTCATTTTCAAAATGAACAGCTCTGAATCCTGAGTATGTACCCGTTGGTATTACTTGCCAATCGGTTCCGGCGTTCGTAGTTTTATAAAGTTTGTTATCAGAAACTAACCAACCTGTAGTTGTGTTTAGAAAATAAATTGAGAAGAATGTACTTGATGTTCCAAAATCTATCTCAATCCAAGATTCACCCCCATTTGTAGTTTGTAAAACAATATCATCAAAATTACCAGTTACACCTGCTGCCCAACCATTGTTTTGATCCGTGAAGAAGATAGACCTTAAATGTCTATTCGAAAATGAACTTTGAAGAGTCCAATCAGTTCCACCATTAGTCGTTTTAAAAATAGTTCCATTGTAACCACAAACCCAACCTGTTGTATTACTGATAAAAAATATTGAGTTTAAGAATCCGGGTTGGTTGGTTGGTAAATCGCCGGGTGAAGTTATAGACCATCGATTTCCGCCATCGATTGTTTTTAGTACTTTACCAGGTTCTCCGCCGACAGCCCAACAAGTATTATTGTCCAATGCAAAAACATTTCTCAATGAAGCCATTCCTACAGCTTGTCTTTTCCAGGTAGAACCACCGTCGGTTGTTTGCCAAATGTAGTCCGCGTTACCACACATGAAACCATTAAGTGTATCGACAAAATCAACTGACCATAGATCTCTTCCACCACCAAAATCAGGAGTTTGACTAATCCAGTCAGTTCCGCCATTTGTGGTTTTAGCTGTATTTCCGTCGGGGCCTGTTACCCAACCAATTTCGGGACTAACAAACTTTAACGAGTAAGCTGGCCAATTCCAGATTTCACTTGCTGAAATTCCACCATTGGTGGTTTTATAAATTTTATTTGCAGCAAGGTAACCAAGATTCTCATCGAGAAATTGAACTTCTCTAATAGCACCTATATTCAAAGAAATTCTTTTTGTCCAATTTTCACCACCATCAGTAGTTCTCCATACTGCACCAAAGTTGCTGTTATCAATTCCACTAATCCAGCCGAGATTAGAATTTAAAAAGCTAACATGATAAAAATTTGCCGGAGTAGAAGGCAAGCTTATTAAAAACCAATTTAAACCGCCATCATTTGTGCCATAAACACAGTTAGGTTCTCCAACAGCAAAACCGGTATCCACCGATGTAAAATAGATTGACCACAATTTCGATGTTGTCGAAATTGATTTATCAAACCATGTTTGACCTCCATCCATCGATTTGAATACAGTCCCACTATCACCGCATACCCAAATTAGATTTTCAGAAAATGGAAACACAGACCATAAATCACGACTCGTGGGAACTCGTCGAATCTCCCAGGTTTTTCCTCTATTGAATGTGGCAAGGAATGTTCCATTTCCTCCCGTAGTAAAGCCTTTATCTGCATCAATAAACTTAACTGATTTCAAAGCACTATATTGGTGCTGAATAGTATTCGTCCATTGTGCTTTCAAATGGATGTTGACGATGAGCATAAACATTAAGAGCCAAAGCCCGGTTGTTAATTTATGATTTGAATCTTGAATAATGGATTTCATGATTAGCCCCTTAAGTTAAATTATTTCATTAGTATCATTTTTTTTACGATTGTTGAATTATCAAAATTGACTTTGTAAAAATAAACCCCTGATGGCACATTTGCAGCATTCCATGTAACTTCATAAGTGCCGGGAGATTTGGTCCCGTTTATTAAAGTTGTAATTTCATTACCAAGAATGTCAAATACTTTGAGTGTTACAAATGACTTATCATTGTTGCGAGATAAATCTCGCGCTACATTCGGTATTGCAAACTTTATTGTTGTAGTCGGATTAAACGGATTCGGATAATTTTGATAAAGTTGGAAATTCTTTAATTCAATTGATGCCGATTCTTTTATTCCGATTAGCTGTGAGTTATAAATTGATAGTGCTTCATCAGCATTTGCTTCTAAGTTTGTTAGACTTGTCCCCGCAACCAGAGCGAAAGTAACTACTGTCTCACCATTGTTATTCAAGCTCACAGGACCTGTCGAAATATATGTACGGTTATCACCCGTTGCTACCGGAGTGGTGTAATCAGTTGCTTTCATGTAATTGTAAATATCAAATCTATTGCCATCCCCGGATGTCACTTTACCACCGGCAAGTCCGCTTAATGCAATCAAACCTACATGTACTTGAGAAGCTGCATCATATTGATAAATAAGTTTTTTTGAAGGAGTATATCCGCCTAAATTTGTAGGATAATTTACTAAATCGAAATCAGCAAACATTCCGATATAAAGGTCAGAAATCGAATTACCCGAAACGTTTTTGAGCAAATATTTGAAAAAGACAATGTCATTGCTAACAGAAGAAAAAGATTCTTGCATAACCTCTAAGCCATATCTGCTTGTGAAATTGATGTCATGGTAAGAAGTTCTATATCTTGTATCAAAGAAATTTCCGGGAGGAATAGACCACAAATCTTGAGTAGCCGTCATGTCAAAGTAGTTAAAACTTCCAATCATACCGGATGCTCCAACTGATTGGTTACCGAATATTAATCCGCCTGTATAAAGCAAGTCTGAATAATTCATAAATTTCAATCCGTTACCTGCATTGAATAAATGGTTTTGTGCAAGTAATCCATCTGGAAAAACCGATAATAATAGATTGTTCGTCACATGATCTTTCCATTCATTTTGAGTCGGAGTGTATTTTGTATAATTAATTACTGCTCTTTCGAGATAAGCATCCATCACATTACCGCGAGAATATCCAAGTGCAATATGACCACTTCCCAATTTTTCTGATGCATTATTCAGAGTTCTGGTAATTAGAAGGTTATCATTTACCCAAACTTTTAGTGTAAGATTAGGAATATTTCCCTCAACACCGAATTTAATCTTGGATATTGTTCCTGATGGAAAGGGGACTGAACCAATAACGTTTGGCTCTATTGAATTAAGGGAATATCCAACATAAATAGAATCATCTTCAGTAAACATGGTTACATAATTTCTATAATCGAAAAATCTGCTCATCTCAAACGGGGCATTATGATTAGGACCTGCACCCCCTTCAACTTCTACGGTAAAATCAGAAACCGAACCAACAGGAGAAATTACATATAACCAGGGCTCAGATTGTCCGTTATATGTAAAATTAAGTTTACCATTATTTATTGTTAACGATTGTGCAAGATTATCAAAATCGCCAAATCTAAACCATGGAGAATTTGCATCGGTAAATTCATCTGAATACACACCTTGGGTTGATGAAGTAGGATTATAATGAATATCAACTTCACTTACACTCCATACAAGTGGATCATTTTCATCACCAACTAAATAGACGACCATCTGCCCGGAAAATAAACCCGCATCAGCATTAGTTATTGTTCCATTATAAAACATAAATTCATTTACAAATGCTTCGATGATTAGATTATTTGCTGATTTTGTCCCCCGTAATTCTATACTATTAATTTGTTCCGGAAGTAGATGAGTTTTTAACCATGTAAAATTGGGATCGCTGTATGATTGAATATCGCCGGTGTAAAGTACACTTATGGAATCATCTTCTATATGAAGAGCGACTAATGATTTAAATCCCATTCTCCCAAATCCACCTGAATTAATTCCAGAAGCATCACTACCCGGAACTATTTTAAAAGTGAAGTCATCTTTTGTAGCTCCAGTCGGGAGTATCATGTGAACAACATCTTCATGAGGGGAACTTAATTGTAGATTCCCATTACTGACAGTAATGTTTGCCTGCGTTGTGGTGAAAGCCCAACCGGGATTATTATTTACATCAAACGTTTCGTTGTATCTATGTGTGGTTTGTGCACTCAAGAATATTGTTTGAATAAAGAACACAACTATAATCGTAGTTGAAGTTTTCATAAAATCTCCAAAAATTTAATTAGGTTTAACCCGCGGATTATCTTCATAGTTCTAAGTTTTATTATTTAATTAATACAAGTTTTTTTATTGCGGTATACTTGCCCGCATTCAGTTTGTAAAAATAGATACCGCTTGATAGCTCATATTTATTTGCATCAAATGTAATTTCATATTTTCCCTTTACTTGTTCGTTATTTATAAGAATAGCTACTTCATTTCCGAGAATATCATAAACCGTCAGTTTAACTTTACCATCTGCCGGCAACTGATACCTAATATTTGTGGTCGGATTAAATGGATTAGGATAATTGTCATATAATGCATATTCCGTAGGCAGAGACTTACCGCGGTAAGTCTCTACGGATATTTCATTACTGTAAGTAAATTTACCATCCGTATCAATTTGTTTTAAGCGGTATAGATAATTGTTATCAAGCTTCGGTTCGTCTATAAAAGAATATTCTTTCAAAGAGTTGCTGTTTCCATGACCGGCAACAAATCCGATTTTCGCCCATTCTGATGAACTAACTAAAGTTCGTTCTACATCAAATCCATAATTGTTTATTTCTGTTGCAGTTTGCCAATTGAGGAAAACTTTTCCTTCTGATAACGAGGCAGTAAAAGTGGTTAGTTCGACAGGGAGGGGATTTTCACTCGAACCAAATGCGAATTCGCTGAACGAAGTAACATTAGCTACAATTTCTCCATTATCAGAATCGTAGTTTGTTGTAAGAGCTGTAAAACTACCTGAACCAGGTGTAGGTCTGGAATATACTGTTATTTTTGTCGGATCATTGATACCGGAATTAGGAATATCAGATACTTTAAATCGTACAGTACCGGTAAAATTTGAAGCAAGACTTGTGCTCTCAATAATCCATCTGTAATTACTAACATTGCCAATAATATTCTCTGATAGGATAACCGGTGCATCGTCATAACGGAAAACATCAACCTGCCCGGTTCCTGCTCCCGATGCTAAATTTATCGAAACAGTTGTAGTATTGTTTTCATTATTAAAAGAAACAGTGCCCCCGCCGCCACTAATAAGCTGTCCAACTCCTGCAGCAGCACTACTTGCACCACCTAATTGAGCGATATAATTTGCAGAATTACCGCCGGCGGTTGAAAAACTGCCACCAACATAAAGCACCCCACCGGATCTTGCGAATCCACGCGCTGTACTGTTAAGTCCTGAGCCTATTGCAGACCAACTCGTGCCGTCCCATTTTGCTATTCTACTTGCGGAGATACCTCCAGCAGTAGTAAAAGTCCCACCAGCAAATAATTCCTCCCCAATTAAAGAAATACAATTTACATCTCCATTAACACCTGAGCCTAATGCAGACCAAGTAGAACCATTCCATTTTGCTATTTTACTTGCTGAGTTTCCACCAGCTGTAGAAAAAATCCCACCCGCAAAAATATTATTTCCTGATGCAGATAAACTATAAACCCAATTATTCATTCCGGTACCAAGCGAAGACCAATTAGTCCCGTTCCATTTAGCAATGCAGGATGCGGTATTTCCCCCTGCCGAGGTAAACTTACCACCGGCGTATACGATTTCATTTACCACCACTATTGAATAGATCATATCATTTACTCCCGTGCCTAAAGCAGACCAACTTGTTCCATCCCATTTTGCAATATTATTAACGGTTATAAAATTAGAACCATCATTGCTTGCACTTGAAAAACCGCCCCCAACATAAACATTTGAACCTGAGACTGTCACACATTTAGCATCATTATAAACACCGCCACCAAGCGAAGACCAACTTGATCCGTTCCATTTTGCAATACCTCTTGCGCTTATACCTCCAACAGTATTAAATGACCCTACTGCATATACATCAGTGCCAGAAACAGCAAGTCCGAATACTGTTGAACTTGTACCGGAACCTAAAGCAGACCATGTTGACCCATCCCATTTGGCGATATTATTAGCTGATTTACCACCAGCTGTTTGAAAGCTTCCTCCAACATATACATTGCTTCCGGAGACGGCAATTGCATATACTGTTGAATTTGTTCCATTATAAGAACCGTCGAATAAACCTGACCAGTCAACCGATTCAAGAGGATTAGTTTCATTATTCTGAGAATAAATAGTAATCCAAAATAGTGATAAAATAAAAAATGTCATCGTTTTCATTGTAACCTCAAATTCATTTTCTAACTAAAAAATCAGAGATGACATTTACTAAAAATGTCATCTCCTTGATGCGAACTAAAAACTGATTGTCGTACTAAATTTATACTCAACTTTAACCTTCCAATTAAAGTCATTCGGATCAGTTGGAAGTTCGACTACTTTGAATACCACAAAACCGTCAAATGCCTTTGCAGCCCATAAATCGCCATTTGCAAGGGGAGTATCGCAGACATCATCATCCCATTTGGTTGTATCGAGTGTAGTAACACTGGTTAACTCGCCGGTATTTATTCGATAAAGTTTTTCTGTGCGTGCCCTATAATAAATTCCGGAACCGCCGCCACTCCCATTCGGACACCAATTGATTGTTTCACCATCAGCTTCAGGGGCA
>Ga0351874_1017_pt1 | contig 45710 bp, 35 predicted proteins | sample BONcelFGM3001C13_FD_206790 | JGI IMG/M metagenome (GOLD analysis project Ga0351874, IMG submission 206790) | Enriched cells from coal bed in the Powder River Basin, Montana, United States - BONCAT cells FGM rep3 HSBNCT.FGM.300.1.C13 ...
CCAGGCCGCAGCCTTTGTCATGAAACTCGACGGACTCATCAAGGCTCAGGCCATTCTGGACCGCATGATGAAAGCAGGCCGCCAGCTCAGCACCGAACAGCGCCAGAAAATCGTGCAGATGAAAAACGCGCGCACGGCCCTCACCAACCAGCTCGCCAAATTCTTCACGGCCATCAAGGGCCGCGTGTCCGAAGACCAGGTCGCCACATTCCGCGAGTATGGCGAGGAATACGAGAAGAAATGCATGGAGGAACTGCTGGCCAAGGAGCGGCTCGCATTGCACGATGAAAAAGTGGAAAACCACAAAAAGGAAATGAAGGCCATCACGCTTAAAGCCAAGGAAACCACATACAAGAACGAAATCGTTCGCCTCAAAAAGTACGTGATTTTGGCCTCAAAGAAGAGCAAGGTCGAGCCCACAGCCGTGCTCGTGAACATCCGGGATATCGCCACGCGCACGCGCGTGTCTGAAATCATCGACCTGTTCCTGCAGGAAAACGTTGACCCGTTTGTGTTCGACCCCAAGCTGCAGCGCATCAAAAAAATGGGACGCCCCAGTATCCTGCTCGTGCCCGGCAGCGGCCTGTCCGTGTACGACTGGGAAAAACACATGTTCCTGGTTCCCCTTTGCTCACCCGCATCCCTTGAAGAATCCGTGGCCAACGCTTTTGTGGAATTCCACTGGGACATGGACGAGGACAAGAGCATGCGCGAATCCTACGGCGATATGAAAATCTACAAGAAACTCTCCATCACCAAGCTCAAGCAACAGCTCACCAAGGACTACATCGTCTGGGCCACCCAGGAAGCCAAGGGCTGGAAAAAGCTCGACAAAGAAGTGCGCGGCTGGTTCCAGACCAAGATCGCCCGGCAGAAAAAGGAAGGCAGTTAAGCAAGCCGATGTTCTTAAGTCTATTACAAACCGCCCCGCTCACCGGGGCGGTTTTTTCTTTCAATCCGTTATGAAACACGCGACAGGGATTTTTAAAAGCCATTAAACATGAGGCACATTATGAGCGACTCGGCGCCCAACTGCGTTTTCTGCAACCCCGACCCGCGGGACATAATTGAAGAAACAGGACACGCATTGGCCCTGTATTCCGCAGACGCCATCAAGCCCGGCCACCTAATTATTGCTGTAAAGGAACACGTGACATTTTTTGAAGAGTTGTCTGATGCACAGGCGGCAGACCTGTTCGCACTGGCGCGTCGCACGGCTGCGGCCGCGCAGCATGCTGTAGGCGCGGAAAAATACTATACGGTTTCCATCGCAGACCTGGTTCCGCACTTTCACCTGCACCTGTTGCCGCGCATGTCGGGCGATGCGCCCATAGGCCCTTACGTCATGGGCGATGCGGGGTGGCGATCCGTTGTGGGCCGCGAGGTTGCCGTGGCGGCCCGAAATGAACTCATCGCCAAGCTTAGAGCGCGGCCATAACAGACGCCGGACTGGTGCTGGGGGGCCGCAAATCATATTCCGTTAGAATTGAATGACATTCAGTCGCGAGGGTCCAGATTGGCGCCGTCGAAATGGCGGCTGTCGCCCAGGGAAGCCTGTCGGAATGTGCGGCTGATTTCACTGAGCAGCACATCGGTTTCAAAAGGCTTGGTGAGGAAGCGCTTTGCGCCGGCCATAAAGGAAGAGAGCTTGACGGGAAGCTCCTGCCTTGCAGTGAGAATAATAACCGGGATGCTGCGCGTAACATCGCTGCTGCTGAGCTGGCGGCACACTTCCAAGCCATCCATGCCCGGCAGCATGAGATCAAGCAAGATGAGGCCAGGCTGCGCGTTTTCAGCCAATTCCAAACCCTGCTCGCCATCGGGCGCGCTCAAAGGGTTGTACCCGGCATCGCTGAGAATATCGCACAGCATTTCCTGCGTGTCAGGATCATCCTCGATCACAAGAATTCTGTTCATGTCGTCTATTGAATCATTCATTGTTTGTGTCGGCAGTTGACTCCTAAAAGTATAATTGCTTTTTTTCCCCGATGTCAACAGATGAGTTCGCTTCTACTATAATAAACAATATTAAGTTTTATGGCGCGCCCGGAAAAGATTTTTTATTTTGTACTCAAATAAGTAAGAATCCAAACCCAGCCCCTGCGGCCGCCAGGAACGAAAGGTCCAAGATTTATGGCCAATCGCATTCTCAACAGTTGCCCGATCTGCGGTGGAGAAATGACCATCACGCGCCTCAGTTGCGAGGATTGCGGCACGGCAGTGACCGGAAAATTCGGACACGGCCTGTTCTCAAACCTCAACGACGAAGAAATCCGGTTCGTGGAATTATTTGTGGTGTGCCGCGGAAACATCAAAGAAGTGGAAAAACGCCTGGGCGTGTCATACCCCACGGTGCGCGGCAAGCTGGACGGAGTCGTCGGCAAGCTGGAAAAAACACTCAGCCTCGGCGATGTCGAAACCCGGCGCATGCGGCGCAGGGAAATCATTGATTCCATCAAACGCGGAGACATATCGCCCGAAGACGGCGCCATGCTTATCGAAGAACTATAACGACCCGCGCATTCTTTTCACGGACACGCAAACATGAGTGAAAAACTTGAAATTCTGCAAATGATCAAAGACGGCACCATCACCCCGGAACAGGGTGCGCGCCTGATCGAAGCCGTGGACAAGGCCGATGCCCCGGCTAAAACGCCGCGCGCGCGCCAGGGGGCAGGCGCATCCCTGGAAGAACCCAAATGGCTCAACATTGAAATCAAAACCCGGCATGGCTCCAAGTACAAGAGCCTGGCGCCGATCCGCATCCCGTTCTCCATAATACGCCTGTTTTTCCGTTTCCTGCCCCCCGGCACACTGCCCGGGCGCGACTTTGATCCCGATGAACTTCTCAACGTGCTCAAAAGTGGAAAACCCCTGGAAATGTCAGACGAAGAAGGCGGACGGGCTATCCGAATCTCTGCGGAATAACCGTTGCCCGCAACAGGGCTTCTGGTATAATGGAGCAAACAACACGAAAGGACGAGGGAATCACATATGGGCAAACTCTCCACCGACAAAATTTATACTTTTGAAAAATCAATCAAGTTGTTTGAACGCGCCACGCAGGTGATTCCCGGCGGCATCTACGGGCACCAGTCCCCGGTGCTCTGTGTTCCCGGCTCGTTCCCCTATTTCATTGAGCGCGCCGAGGGCTCCCGGTTCTGGGATGTGGACGGCAACGAATACATCGACTACATGTGCGCCTACGGCCCCATGGTTGTGGGCTACAACAACCGGCGCGTGGAAGATGCCGCCCGGAAACAGCAGGATATTCTTAATGTATCCAATCTGCCCGGCCCCCTGTGGGTGGAACTGGCCGAACGCCTGGTCAAGCAGATCCCCATCGCCGACTGGGTCGCTTTCGCCAAAAACGGCTCCGACATCACCACGTGGTCTCTGCAACTCGCACGCGAGTACACCAAAAAGAAAAAGGTGCTCGTGGCCAAAAGTACTTACCACGGCACCCATGCCTGGTGCACCCCCCTGCCCCCGGGCGTGACCCCCGAAGACCGCGCCAACATCGTCTATTTCCAGTGGAACGATATCAATGACTTTATGAAGAAATATGAAGCCAACAAAGACGACTTCGCCGGCGTGATCGTGACCCCGTTCCGGCATGAAGCATTTGAAAACAGTGTCATGCCCGACCCCGAGTACTACAAGACCATCCGCAAGATTTGCGATGACCGGAACGCCATCCTCATCATGGACGATGTGCGATGCACCCTGCGCCTGAACATGGGCGGCTCCAATGAATACTTCGATTTCAAGCCTGACATGATCTGCATGTCCAAGGCCATCGCCAACGGCCATGCGCTCAGCGTGGGCGCGGCCAGCAACAAGCTCAAAGGCGTGGCATCCGCTGTGTACTTCACCGGCACATACTGGTCCGCGTCCCCGCCCATGGCCGCGGCCATGGCCACACTCGATGAACTCGAGGAAAAAGACGGCGTGTCCTATATGGATAAAATCGGCAACATGCTCATGGACGGACTCAAGCAACTGGCCTCCAACCACGGCCTCCAGGTCACCACCTCGGGCCCCGGCGCCATCCCGTACATGACGTTCTCCAATGAAAAGGATTTCCGGCGCATGCAGTTGTTCAGCGCCGAAGCAACCAAGCGCGGCGTTTTCCTTCACCCGCACCATAACTGGTTCGTGTCCACCGCGCACACAGAGGACGATATAAAGGAAACTCTGGAAATCGCCGACTTCGCATTCGGCATTGTCAAAAAGAAGTTCGGCGGCTGACCCGCCGTTTCATCAGACTTTTTTTTCAACAGGGGCTCATGCCCCTGTTTTTTATTGGCGCAACATTTTCGGCTTCCCGCCTGTTTAACAATCAGATTGACGAATGACGTATTGATCCATACGATAAGGTGTGACGAAAGACATATCCGTGTTACGAACAGAGGCGGGAGTTACACCATGCATATACCGGACGGATTTATCAGCACACCCATTAACGCCGCTACGTATGTGGTGAGCGGAGGCCTCACGGCCGTTGCCCTGCGCCACGCGGGCCGGGAACTGGGTGACAGGCAGGTCCCGTTTCTGGGGGTCACGGCCGCGTTCATCTTTGCCGCACAAATGCTTAATTTCCCAGTGGCCGGTGGCACGAGCGGCCATTTCCTCGGGGCCATGCTGGCCGCTGTCCTGCTCGGCCCATTGAACGCGTTCCTTGTAATGGCCGTGGTGCTGGTCATTCAATGCCTGGCGTTCGCCGACGGAGGACTCACCGCACTCGGCACCAACATCTTCAACATGGGCGCAATAGGCGGCCTGTTGTGTTACGGAATTTTCGTGGGTATGCGCGCCGTGCTGCCCAAAACGCGCACTGCGTTTCTTGCCGCGGTCGGGGCTTGTTCGTGGATGTCCGTTGTGATTGCATCGTCGGCCTGCGCCATTGAACTGGGCCTGTCCGGCACCGTGCCTCTGGCGGCCGCCCTGCCCGCCATGTCAGGCGTGCATGCGCTCATCGGCTTGGGCGAAGCGCTCATCACCGTAACCGTGGTGGCCATGGTTCTCAAAACCCGGCCCGATCTCGTAGCCGCATGGCGTGGCGCATCAATCACGGATCAGCAAACAGCCCTTGGCAAATCGTGGATCGTGGTCGTGATCGCAGGATCGTTAATTTCTGTAGCCCTGGCCGTGTTCGTATCTCCTTACGCTTCGTCATGGCCCGACGGACTGGAAAAAGTTGCAGGGGACATTGGATTCATAGACAGGGCGGCAGAGCACGGTGCGTGGAAATCATCGCCGGCGCCGGACTACGCGGCGCCCGGCATCGGCAATGAGGCCATGGCCACAGCCGCGGCCGGATTCATGGGCACAATAATCACACTCGCCGCTGGCTGGGGCCTTGTGCGGCTTGTGCGGCGGCGCAGGCAGGATAACAGCGCACATGCCAAGAGCGGGCCTTCCCCATGAGTGAAGTCGCCGCACACGAACACTGCGCCGCGCATGCGCCGGCCCCGCCCCTGGATGTGCGTGCGCAGGTTCTGATTTTCTTTTCTCTCATCATCACCGGCGTATCCACACCCCCGCAAGCGGGTTTTGCCTTCGCCGCCTACTTCCTGTTCGTGGCATCTTCTTTGATTCTATTCCGCATCCCCGTGCTTCTTTTCATTAAGCGCGCATCTGTAGCCATCCCGTTCGTGCTCATGATTGCCGTTTTTGTTCCGTTTCTAAAAAGAGAAACAGGCGACACCCTGTATCCGGTGCTGGGCGGCCTGCTGCACGTGTCCCGAAGCGGCCTGTGGGTGCTGGGCAACACCGCGCTCAAAGGCTCGCTCGGCGTGGCGTGCCTGGTTATTCTGGGTGCGGCCAACCCGTTCCAGCGCGTTCTGGCCGCTTTGCAGTGGTATCGCGCCCCCAAGGTGCTTGTGCAGCTTGCCGGGTTCATGTATCGTTACTTGTTCGTGATCGCCGAGGAATTCCAGCGCATGGTGCGGGCGCGCGATGCGCGCGGCTTCCAGGGCCGCTGGATCTGGCAATCGCGCATCATCGGCCAGATGATCGCCACCCTGTTCCTGCGCAGCTACGAGCGCGCGGAACGCATCTACGCGGCCATGGTGTCCCGGGGTTTCGACGGGCAATTCCCGGAATCCGAACTTCCGCCCCCCAGTATCGCCCACTTCGTGATTGCCGGGGTGTGCATGGCCTCATTCCTCGCCGTGAGGCTATGGCTGGCGTAATCGGATATTAAAAATCTTGAAGGGAATCCGAGCAGGCCGGGAATATAGAACAAAGCACAAGCCGCTGCAAAGCAAAATGCTTTTTCAGCAACACATTCTTTTCCGCCCGCCGCACCTTTAAGCTATGAGTCACTATGCCGCGCTCGACATCGAGGATCTGCACTTCCGGTACCCGGACGGCACCGAAGCGCTCAATGGCGTGAACCTGCATCTGCACGACGGCGACCGGATTGGACTGCTCGGCCCCAACGGCGCAGGCAAATCCACCCTGCTGCTGCACCTCAACGGCATCCATACACCGGTGTCGGGTTCGGTGTCCGTTTACGGCATGACCGTGCAGAAAAAAACCCTGCGCGAAGTGCGCCAGCGTGTGGGCCTGATTTTTCAGAACCCCGACGACCAGCTCTTCTGCCCCACCCTGTACGACGACATCGCATTCGGCGCCCGCCAGATGGGCATGGCCGATCACGACGTGTCGCACCGCGTGCACCACGCCATTGAAGAAGTGGGCCTGGACCAGGCCCTTCTCAAAAAAAATGTTTTCCACCTCAGTTTCGGCCAGAAAAAGCTCGCGAGCATCGCAACAGTCCTGGCCATGGACGCGCGCATCCTGGTGTTCGACGAACCCACCATCGGCCTGGACCCGCGGGCCAGAAAAATGATCGTAAAACTCCTGCACCACATCGGCCGCACGCAAATCGTGGCATCCCACGACTTCGGCCTGCTGCGCGACACATGCACACGCGTGGCCGTGCTGCACCAGGGCCGCATAGTGGCCGACGGCAAACCCGGCGAAATCCTGGACGACGATCTGCTGCTGAAACGTTACGAACTGTCCTGAAAAACCGATCGCCCCCTCTATTGATGTTTCTATTTGTGAACTCTTTCCCATGTTATGTATAATAGGGGCACAATCCGGGGTGCGCGGCTGCGGGCTTGCTTGCCGCCCGAATGCCGCCCGAGACGCGAACGAAAATCAACGAGGTGATTTCTCAATGCCAACCAAATACAAAGGCTATATGGGCGACATGCTGGTGGTGGATCTTTCCACGCGCGAAGTGAGCCATTTCGATGTGTCCGACCAGGATCGTGAAATGTTCCTTGGCGGTAAAGGGCTGGCCGCAAAGATCCTGTTCGACACCCTGCCCACGGGAACCGACCCTCTGAGCGAGAAAGCCATCATGATTTTCAACACCGGCCCCCTCAACGGCAGCGGCGCTCCCTGCACGAGCCGTTTCAACATCTCCGGCAAAAGCCCGCTCACCGGCGGCATCGGCTCATCCAACTGCGGCGGCAATTTCGGCGTGCAGCTCAAACGCTCTGGTTACGACGGCCTCATCGTCAAGGGCAAATCCGACACCCCGGTCTACATCGACATCACAGAGGACAGCGTCGAGATTAAAGACGCCACGCACCTGTGGGGCAAAAACACCGAAGAAACCCAGGAAGCGCTGGACACCAAGGCCGGCATCGTGTGCATCGGCCCGGCCGGTGAAAACAAGGTGCTTTACGCGGCCATCATTTCAGGCGAGCGCGCAGCCGGCCGCTGCGGACTGGGCGCGGTCATGGGCAGCAAAAACCTCAAAGCCGTGCAAGCCAAAGGCAAGAAGAAAATCCCCGTGCACGACCCTGAAGGGTTCAAGGCCGCGGTTAAGGCCTGGGTTGAAAAACTCAAGGCCCACCCCATCACAGGCGACATCGTGCCCAAATACGGCACCGGCAACTTTCTCAATAAACTCAACGTCGCCAACGGCCTGCCCACGGCCAACTTCTCCAGAGGGCATTTTGAAGACGGCGAAATGATCAGCGCAGAAGCCCTCAGCGAGCACCACCTGGTCAAAAACATGGGCTGCGTGAGCTGCCCCATCCGCTGCGGCCGCGTGGTGAACGTGGGCGGCAAAGACGTCAAAGGCCCGGAATTTGAAACCATGGGCCTGTTCGGCTCCAACATCCTCAACAATAACCTGGGCGCCATCTGCGAATGGAACCGCCAGATGGACCTCCTGGGCCTGGACACTATCAGCGCGGGCAACACCATCGCCTTCGCCATGGAACTGACTCAACGAGGGTTGCTGGAAAGCGATCTTGAATTTGGGAAAATAGACAATATCGCGCAAACCCTGGACGATATCGCACATCGCCGCGGCCTGGGCAATGAACTTGCCGACGGAGTCAAACGCCTCAGTGAGAAATACGGCGGCAAGGACTTTGCCATTCACGCCAAGGGCCTGGAAATCGCATCCTACGAGCCGCGCGTGTCCGCGGGCATGGGCCTGGGTTACGCCACGGCAAACCGCGGCGGCTGCCACATCAATGCCGGTTACATGGTTTTCTTCGAACACCTGGGACCTGTGACCATGGACCCGCTCACGCCCAAATCCAAGTACTCCTGGACCATCTTCCAGCAAAACACCATGGAAGCGGTCAGCAGTTCAGGCAACTGCATCTTCACCACCTACGCTGTGATCCCCGGAGCCGCCAGCAAAGTGGACCCCAGCAGTACTCTCGCGTCCGTAATCAGCAAAGTGCTCACAAACTCAGGCGCGGCTATCAGCATGACAAACAAAATCGTGCCATCAATCCCCATACACGTGCCGGACATCCCGCACACCAATGTCATCAGCAAACTCACAGGCATGAAAATGCACCTGGGCAACTGGCTGGCCGCAGGGGAACGCGGCTACACCATCGAGCGCCTTTTCAACCTCAGCGAAGGTTTCACAGCCGCAGACGACACCCTTCCCGCCCGGCTCACAAAAACCGCGCAGGACCCGAACAAACCCAACACCAAGGTGCCGCTCGCTGCCATGCTTCCGCAATACTACTCGGGCCGCGGGTGGGACAAAAACGGAATACCCACCGCCGGGCGCCTGCGGCGCCTCGGCCTCGACAAATACATCACCGCGAAATAATTCGGGGTGCATGTAAAGCCAATTGAATTTCCCATTCTGATTTATTCGGATTTTATCTCATTATGCATAATTGCCGCAGCGCTTTTCACATGGCCCCACCCCGCCCGCGAGGCTCGCGCCATGCCTGAGATAAAAGTCAGATTTTACACAACACTGCGCAAGAGTGCGGGCACCGATGAAATCGTGTGCCGCGCCGGCAGCGTGCGCGAGGCCCTGGACTGCGTAAACACTCAATTTGGCAATGAATTTATGAAAAACGTGAAGTGCTGCCAAGTGTTCGTAAACAGCGACAACGTCATCCACCTGCGCGGCCCGCGCACGCGCCTCAAGCAGGACGACACCGTGCATATCTTTCCCCCGGCCGGCGGCGGCTGACACGCGGCGCGAACCCTACTTCTTTTTATCTTTATTTTTTGTACCGGTTGTCTGATTTATGGCCTTCTCTTTGGTGGTCTGGACCATGGTCATGGGCTCTTGCATGAATTCGCCGATCCATTCCTTGCGAATAAATTCCCCATTGGGATTGGCGATGGTTTTGGGGCTGATCCAGTAGCGCATATCAAAGGCCGTGCCGTATGCATCGGGTAAATCTACGAATATCTCAAACACGTCCTTCTTTGTTTCACCCAGAATGTTGACCCCTAATGTAAAGTAGCGTTCGTAATCGAAATCAAATGTCTGAAATTGATATTCGGTGCCTGGCACAAGCAACTCGCGCTTGTGCAGAGCGAAAAACCAGTGCGGCGTGTAAACGGCGTTCTGCTGCATGGGGATGCCGCGCGATCTGGCGTTTGCGCCCTCACCCGTGATCACGATAATCTTGTTATGATCCCAGTCAAACACAAAACTCTTTTCAATCTTGCGGTACGTCTTGTAATAGCGGCCTTCCTTGAACAGGGTGGCCTTGAGCGGCTTGAGCGTGCCCTGATCGCAGGTAACTACAAAGTCGTAATTATCAAAATACATGTTCATCTTGATGCGGATGTGCTCGGAATAAATCACATTACCGCCAGCCGCCTGCACTGTGATATGCGTATACCCGATATACGTATCCGCCACATCCACGCGATACCAGCTCTCACCCGGCTGCAAATTATGGATGCCGGCCAGCTTGGGCGTAAGGGTCACGTGCTGGCGGCGCCTGTCATCGATAATCTGCGCCCTGGCGGCCTCGGCAAACAGCACAAAAACCGCAAGCGCGGCAATCACGCGCCAAACTCTCATAGCATGTGGCTTTATGCAAAATCCGGGATTGTTATTCTCCCGCATGTGTGGTTCCTCCGCGTATCCGGGCCAGAAAAAACCGCGTCTCTGTTTCCTGCGGCGCCTCTGGCTTACCAATGACGCATTTTTGACATTTATTACATTCTATAATAAAATCCCGTGGATTGACAATTTGCCTTTTCTTATGAAATGGAGACCCCGCCGTGAAACATGTGGTCAGCGTCAGTATTGGCAGCCCCACCAGGGACCATGCCGTGCAAACCGAAATCATGGGTGAAAAATTCAAAATTGAACGCATCGGCACGGACGGCGATATGGACAAGGCCGTGGACATGCTGCGCGACCTGGACGGCAAGGTGGACGCCATCGGCCTGGGGGGCATCGACCTCTACCTGGTGGCCGGCAACAAAAGGTACATCATCCGCGACGCCGCCAAAATGACGGCAGTTGTCAAAAAAACCCCCGTATTCGACGGCAGCGGCCTCAAAAATACGCTGGAGCGGGAAATCATCAAGTTCATTGCCGCCGATGGAAAATATCTGAAGAAAAGCGACAATGTGTTCCTTCTCAACAGTGTGGACCGGTTCGGCATGGCGGAAGCCATCTGGCAGGTGGGCTGCAAAGTCTGTTTTTCAGATCTCATGACCGGGCTGGGCATGCCCATCCCCATCCGGCGCATGGCCACCATGCGGGCCCTGGCCGCGCTGCTGCTGCCAATATTCTCCAAAGTGCCCTTCTCCATGCTCTACCCCACGGGCAGCAAACAAAACGAGCGTACGCCCAAATTCCGCAAGTGGTTCGAGTGGGCCGATGTGTGGTCCGGAGATTTCCTGGTCATTAACCGCTTCATGCCCGATGACCTGGTGCCCGGCAAGGTTATCATAGCCAACACCGTGACAAAAGATAATGTGGAAGAACTGCGCCGCCTGGGCCTGCGCGCCCTCATCACCACCACCCCCGAATTCGAAGGCCGATCCTTCGGCACCAATGTCATGGAAGCGGTGTACGCCTCCCTGCTCGGCAAAAAAGCCGGAGACCAGTTGCACGACAGCGAGCTTATGGATCTCATTAAAAAGCTCAATGTGAAACCGCGCATCGTGTCCCTCAACGAGTAACCGCGAGCCGCAATATTCATTCCGTTGTCATTTGAATCATTCAGCGTGCGCCGCGCCCGTGCATCAGAACAACTCCCTGGCGGCGAAGCGAAGAAAACTCATTTTCAGAAAACGCTTTTCAAATTCCGCGATTGAAATCTTCCGGCTTTTCTGGACGGCCTTTCTCTGGCCCAGCATAGCGCCCAGGTATTTGAAAAATGGAACGCGGGGCATGCGATTCTTGCCCCTGATGCGCGCAACCAGGGTGAACAGCACAATGAGCGCGTGAAACGCTGTTGCCGAAAAGATATGGCGCAGCATCACGGCTGCAGGCATATTCTTGAGCCACACCCCGGTCATGTGCAGATATACTTCTTCTGTGCCGAGTTTGAGCCCAGTGCCGTGTGTGGACCCGGAATAGCGGTGGCGCACCACGGCGTCCGGGCAGTAAATGCACTCCCAGCCGCGCAGGAGCGCGCGCAGGTTGATATCAAGATCCTCGTAATACGCAAACATGTTTTCATCAAACAACCCGATATCGTCGAACACGGACCTGCGAATCAGTGCGGCCGATCCACAGACCCCGAACACCTGCGTTTCGGTATCAAACGGCGCGCCGCAGGGCTGCAAATGCCCGCGGTTGAACACCGCGCCCCAGGCCACAGCCTCGTCGCCCGCGGAATCAATGGTGACCTCTTTACCCATGTACACGACCCGGCACGCCACACTGCCTGCCCCGGCATGCCGCTCCAAACAGTCCGCGGCGCGCGCGAGCCAGCCCGGTTCCGCCGCGGTGTCGTTGTTGAGCAATGCGATCACAGATCCCGCACTTTGCCGAATCCCCTCGTTTACAGCCGCGGCAAACCCGCGGTTGACCTCAAGGCCAATGACTTTGACTTCAGGATATTGTTCGCGCACAAGGGCCGTGGATCCGTCCATGGAGCCGTTGTCTATGAGCAACACTTCAAAATCACGGAACGACTGCGCGCGCAGCGCGTCCAGGCATTCCGGCAGAAATGCAACCCCGTTCCAGTTGGGAATCACTACGCTGACAAGCGGCATCACGGCCTCACCAAACAATTATCTGACATATCATTATATGTGTTCCATGAGTCAAAGGGGAATGCTCACCCCGGGCGCTGCCGCGCAATCAGCCCAGGCGGAAGCCGTTGGCGGTTACAGCTTCGATGAATTTTTTCACGGAGCGGTCATATGTGCGCTCGGCTGCGGCCGGAAACAAACATCCGGGCAACTCGTTCATTTTCTTATGGTACACAATGCACTCGCAGCAGAGGCCCTGCTTGCTGCATGAACTGTATGTGCACCCACAGTTTTGCTTGTTTTTTTCCTGTTTGCATTCCATGGATTCCTGTCCCCTCCATCTCAGGTTTCAGCCCTGCTGGCAAGTTGGCATAAGTGTAAAAAACACAGGCCGGAAATGCAAACCGCACACGACTGGGCTTTGCATGCGCGCATAATTTTTTTATGTTAACATGCATGCACGGGAATGTTTTAATGGATGTTGTTTTATACCGTGATGTTTACCTTTTTTAAGACTTGTTGAGGGGTTTTCATGAAACAGCTCAAAAAGAATCTGAAAAAGTATCTGCGCCACAAAGTGGGGCCTGGACAGTTGAGCGCGGTATCCAAACTGATTCCGCGTTCCATGCTTTTAAAAACGCAGCACGACAACCTGATCAAGCAAGTGCGGCTTTGCGCGGAAAAATCAGCTTATTACAAGGAACGGTTCGCGGAGCTTGGCATTGACCCGGCCCGGGTGCAGAGCATCAAAGACCTGGCTGCGCTGGAAACCCCGAACAAGGCCGTGGTGGAGCGCCCCTGGGATTTCGTATGCTGCCCTCCGCAAATTGCTTTTGAAACCACGGGCACCAAGGGCCGCAACAAAAAAATATTTTTTTCCAACGGGGAAATCAACCGCGCCACAAGCCACATCGCCCTTTCCTTCAGCCTGTACGGGCTCACGCCCGCGGACCGGTTTGTGAATTCGTACAACTTCAGTTTCTGGGTGCCGGGCCTGCTGCACCAGAAGGCGTGCGAAAAATTCGAAGCCTTCTGCCTGCCCGCCAGCAAAGTGGCGCCCGGTGAAATCTATGACCGCCTTGAGTTCTACAAAATCAATGTGCTCATGGGCTACCCGTCCCTGCTGGTGCGGCTCACGGAAATGGCGGACGCCAACAAGCGTATCCCCATGAAAGCCATCCTGTGCAGCGCCGAGCCCCTGCCCAGCCACCTGCGCGAATACATGCAGGACGTGTGGGGCTGCAAAGTGTTCATGGGCTACGGCGGCACCGAAAGCTGCGGCGGCGTGGGTGGCGAATGCGTGCACCAGAACGGCTACCACATCGACGAAATGGACCGTATCGTGGAGATCAAGGATCCGGACGAAAACGGCATCGGCGAGATCCTGCTCACCACGCTCAACCGCGAGTGCATGCCCCTGCTGCGCTACAACATCGGCGACCTGGGCCGCATCACAGAAGAACGCTGCCAGTGCGGCCTGCCCACAGCGCGCATCATGGAAATCGCAGGGCGCAACGACGAAAAAGCGACCATCGGCTCCATGGACTTCCTGCCCGTCAAGGCGTTCGACGAACTGCTCGGCCACGTGCCCGAAGTCACAGAAGACTATCAACTCAAGGCCCTGTGGGACGGACGCTACCAGGTTATGGAACTCACATACGAATCCGCTGCCGCGGATCAGGCCAGGGTCCAGGAAGCCATCGTCGCATCCATGCAGGAATTTTCCCCCGACATTTACAAGAATTACAAATTCGACATGTATAAATTCCGCATGAAGTGCGTGGCGCCCAGATCCCTGCGCGGAGACAACATCAAGCTCAACAAATGGATCGACATCCGACGACAACAGGAGAAGGAAATGTGACCCCCGCGAAACCCGACCCCACCGCAGAACCCCAGCACCGCGATGACAACCGGGGGTTCGATCCCAAAAAGAGATTTCAGTATTTTCTAATCCGCGTGACCCTTGGAGTTCTTGGCCGCACCTTCGCGTGGATGCCCGAAAAGTGGGCCTATGGCATCGGGATTAAAATCAGCATGTTCGCATACCGCAAAGCCCCGAAATTCCGCAAACTGGCCCACCGCCACCTGACCATTGCCTTCGGAAACGAAAAATCGCCCGAAGAAATAGGGCAACTTCTGCTTGATACGTATGTGGCTTACGGACGCAACCTGGCCGAATACCTGATGCTGCCCCACAAAAGCAATGCATGGGTGGAGAGCAAAGTCGTTTTTCACGACCCGCTGTGGCACACGCGCACTGCGCTTGAGCAGGGCAAGGGCGTTGTATCCCTGGGCGCGCACTTCGGCTCGTGGGAACTCGTGGGCGCGCGCCTCGGCATCTACCACTACCCCCTGGCCCTCATCGTCAAAGCCCAGCGCGACGCCATCTTCACCAAGCTCATCATGGAAACCCGCACCAAGTGGGGCAACGAATACATTTTCAAAACCCGCGGCATCAAGGAAGAATGTTTCCGGCAGCTTAAACTCAATAAACTCCTGGGCCTGCTGGCCGACCAGAATGCGTCGCGCAACGGCGTGTTCGTTGATTTCTTCGGGGTCAAAGCATCCACAGTGCGCGGCCCGGCTGAAATCGCGCGCAACGCTGGCACCGTTATCCTTCCCAGCTTCCCGGCCCGCAATCCCGACGGCACCATCACGCTCCACGTGCTGGAGCCCATTGTTCCCGCACGAACCGATGATGAAGAAGCCGACATCTTTGAGACCACCCAGCGCTGCGCCAAAGCCATCGAGGACTTCGCGCGCGCACACCCCACCGAATACTTCTGGTGGCACAAACGCTGGGCCACGCGCCCGCCCGGCGAACCCGAATCAGAAAATCCCAATAAAATTGAACTGCCGCCCGCTCCCGGTGTAAAATAACGGCATGAAACGCTTTGTCCGGCCTCTGCTGTTCGCCCTGCTCGCCTGCGCGGCTTTGTTCGCGCGCCAGGCATGGGCCGGCCCCGCATCCCCGGAACAGCTCCTGCACAACATGTACCGTTTCGACATCTCCTGCCGCGCGCTCCAGGCTGACCCCGACAAAAAAGTCTGCGGTGACCAGCGCACAAAAGCGTATCTGGAATTCCTCGAATACTATTCCGACAAAAAATACAAGGCGCTCATCAAGGACGAGGCAAAACAATCCAAGGAGCGTTTGAAAAAACTCGAAGCGCTCAAAAACACAAAAAGCATTCCCGAATCAAAACTGAAACGAATCAAAAGCCTCGCGCAAAAGGTACAGGACGGGGATGCGGCTGCAGCGCACGAACTCCAGGCCATGGGCCTGGACGCGGCGCCCGCTCTGGTCGCTCTCAGAAGCGCGCGCGGCGTACTCCCCTCGAAACTGGCGCAACAAACCCTGGACGCTGTCACGGACGGATATCATGGCGAGGCCGGCCCGGACTTGAGCGCCTCCATGCGGGACGCCGCCATGCAGCGTGAAGAACAATACCAGTTCACGTTGAAACGCATCGCCCTGGTGCTCCAGGGACCCGAGCGCCCCACCCCGGCCTGGCTGGTATACGCCTATATGTTCGGCCTGGGATTCATACCGTTCGCCGCCGGCCTTGCCGCGTCCGTGATCTGCCTGGGCCGCTTTGACGCCAAAACATTCGCTCTGCTCTTTGTCTGCTACCTTGCTTATGCGCTCCCGTACGCGTGGTTCATGTTCCGCGCACCGTTTGTCTGAGGATATTTTATGGTACACATTCAACCCATCGACTGGATCATCCTCGTCGCCTATTTCGTGGGCATCCTGGGATTTGGCGCATACTATGGCAAATTCGTAAAAACATCGTCGGACTTCTTTTTCGGGGGCAAGCGGTTCGCCTGGTGGGTGATCGCGTTCTCGTGCGTGGCCACGCTCGTGGGCTCTTACAGCTTCGTCAAATACTCTGCCAATGCTTACAAGAACGGATTCTCGTCCAGCATGTCATACATGAATGACTGGATGTGGCTGCCGCTCATGATGTTCGGGTGGATCCCGATCATCTTCTATTCCAAAATCAAATCCGTGCCCGAGTATTTCGAAAAACGCTTCAACCCGGCCACGCGCCTGGCGCTCACGGTGTTTATGCTTGTGTATCTCACCGGATACATCGGCATCAACTTCTACACCATGGGCGTGGTCATGCAGCCTATACTCAAAATCAACATTTTGTATATTGTGATATTCGTAGCCGTCATCTGCGCGGTGTACATCACCGCGGGCGGCCAGACATCGGTGATCATGACCGACCTGCTCCAGGGCGTGCTCCTGCTCATCGCGGGCGTGACCATCTTCACTGTGGGTGTTGTGTACATGGGCGGTTTCAGCCAGTTCTGGACCCATGTTCCTGCGGGGCACAAGTACCTGCTGGCCGAATACAACACGGACCCGTCATTCTCGTTCGCCGGGGTGTTCTGGCAGGACGGCATCGCCAACAGCGCGGTGTTCTGGTTCATGAACCAGGGCATCATCATGAGGTTTTTATCGGTGCGGTCCGCGAAGGATGCGCGGCTCACCATCCTCGTGGTAATCATGGTGCTGAGCCCCATCGCCATGTTCGCCATCGACAGCACGGGCTGGCTTGGAACGGCCATGGTGAACAAGGGCCTGCTGCCCCCGGATATGGATCCGGAAAACATCTTCGTGAATGTCGCGTTCCTGATCTGCCGGCCTGGCGTGTTCGGACTTATACTGGCCGCACTCACGGCCGCGCTCATGAGCACCGTGGACACGCTCATCAATGCAGTGTCCGCCATTGCCGTGAACGATGTGCTGCAACCCTACATTGCACCTGGGCGCGAGGACAAATATTACCTTGGCGCCGCCCGCTGGATATCCATCGTTGCAACCCTGGTGGGCGTGCTGCTGGTGCCTCTGTTCGCGCGTTTTGAGTCCATCTACGTGGCCCACGGCATATTCACAGCTACCATCACACCGCCCATGGCTGCCGCGCTTCTGCTGGCCATCTGCTGGAAGAGATACAATTCCGCGGGCGCACTGGCCACGCTCGTGGGCGGCGGCATTGCCATGGTTGTGGGTATGATATGGCCCCAGCTCATGGTCCCGTTCTCGCACGGGGTGCCCATGAGTGAAGGATTCGGCAACGCATTCAAGTATACCAGGGCGTTTTATGGCATGGCCTGCGCCGCGGGCCTGGGCGTGTTCGTGACCCTGTTGACGCGTCCCCCGGGCAAGGAAAAACTTGCGGGGCTGATTATCGGGCCGCAGCAGATCGCCATGAAAATTTTCAAGGGCGCGGAGCCCAACACCACACCCGGAAAAGTCGTCAAGCTCAAGGTGCAGGCGTCGGAAATGGCGGCGGCCGGCGGCGAGGAAGACGGCTCGGGCGTGGCGCTTCTGCCACAATCCGCGCTCAAAGCCATGAACGCACGGCCCGGCGACCACGTGTACCTCTGCGACCCGCGCTGGTGGTACGGAGGCCTGCACTCGATTCACGCCCGGGTTGGTATAGCGCCGGCTGACGCGCCCCACGGCAGCGTGCTCATCTCCGGCTTCAATCTGGACCTGTCTCTGTTCCGAGACGGTCAAACCGTGACCGTGGAAAAATTTCTCTAAGCCTGAAATCGTCAAATCATACCAACGAGAAAAGCGGGCCTATTAAAGACCCGCTTGAAAATACCTGTTGATTTCTGGTTATGTCAGGAAATCTTATTAAGCTTGCACATGAGGCGCGATTTGCCGCGGCTGGCCTGATTCACGTGAATCACGCCCTTCTGGGCCACTTTGTCAAGTCTGCGGCACGCGGCCAGAATTTCAAGCTTGGCCTGATCTTTGTCTCCGGACTCAAGGGCCAGTTCGGCTTTCTTGAGTTGCGTTCGCAGGGCTGACTTATAAGACTTATTGCGCATGCGGCGCTTTTCACTCTGTTTCAATCGTTTCTTGGCTGATTTGATGTTCGGCATTACTGTCCCACCATTCTCCGATTATGGTCTCCGGCCACACATGACCGGCAAGTCGTCACAGACAAAATATATTATACGGATAACTGGACGATTTCAACGATTTATCCAAAATAACTGCTGCTCCCCTGTATATGTCCGAAATCAGCTCCGGTTTGATATGAGCGTGTCCAGGCCCAGAAACAGCAGGGCGCCGAGTGCAAACGGAATCCAAAGGTATGAATGTTCTTTGTTAAAAGACCACCGCGCAACACGATCCGCAGGAAAGAACCGTGACGCGTCGATCATCGTGGTTCGGTAATCCGCGAATGCTTTCCCCAGCCGCGACCGGGGCATGCGCTCCAGTGCGCCTTCGGCCGGATCCGCGTTCACTGCAAACAGGGCCAGGGCGCCGCCCTCGCCCCCCGGGGCGCGCACTTCGTACAGACCCGGGTCCATGGCTCCGGCGGACCGGTACCGCAAGCCGCCGGTTCCAGGTGTCTGGGACAACGGCACAGTGCGCCCGGCTCGCCCGCGCAGCGTGGCAGCCAGTTCCGGCGCGCCCGTCGCTGTGTCCAGATCCAGTTCCACGGCCTCGCCGCCGGTGAAAATGCGCCGGCCCTGCCCCCCGCTCTGCCCAAGGTACTTGACCATATTAAACAGAAACGGCACGAAATACGTTTTGAGCGCCATGTTGCTCACATAAGGATTCACACCCGACGCCAGCAGGGCCACACGGCCCCGGCCCAGGGGCCGCTCCACAAGCACCGGGGCGCCGCCGGCTAATGTGGCCAGCACGCGAACGTCCGGCCCGTTCACCACCAGGCGGCCCGGCGCAAGAAATCGCGTGGAAGCGATTTGCGCGCCCATGTCACCGGTGAAATCGCGAAACACTACGTGCCCGGCGTCAAATGATGCCAGGGCCGTGAAAGATTTGGGCTCTGCACTTTGTCCGCCCAGGATATCCGCGGCGCTCAGCACTGTGCCGCCCGAGAAGAATAGTTTGTCCGTGATTTCACCGGGAACAGCCGTGGCGTCCGAGAACACCAGGAGGCCGCCTCCTTCGAGCGCAAAATCGCGCAAGCTCCCGGCCGCGTCCCACGAAAGAGGCGTGCGGCCCGGAATCACGGCCACGCGCACATCCTGAAAATCCTGCGCCGCGAGTTTGTCAGGGAGCACAAAATCCAGGCGCAGGGGCGCGGCGCCCGTGCCTGCGCCGCGCGCGGCGCGGAACGCGCGCTCGATGTAATACGCGTCATGGGCCGGGTCCGCCGCGGAACCAGGTTCTGCGACGAGCAACACGCGCATCTCGCGGTGTACGCGAATCACGAAGCGATATTCGTTATCTTCGGAAAGCGCGTCGCCCTGCAGGGACAGTGCCGCGGGATAAAGGCCGGGCTCATTGAATGTGGGCCGGAAACAGCCGCGCCCGGTTGTTGCGCCGTTGCGGCCAACCGCCATGGCAACCGCCTGCTCTCCGCGCGCACGCCCATTCACGGCAAGCGACACAATGGGTTTCGCCTGCTCGCTGCCGCCGCGCAAAGTAAAGCAAATGGGCACAGCATCGCCATGCAGCGGATACACGGGCAGGGATACGGATTCGATCCCGATGTTGGATGCCGCGGCATCTTGGGCGCCCAGATCAGCAAACAAAATTTCGGGTGCTCCGGATCCGGGCTTGCGCACGCGGCCCCGCAGGGCGTACCTCTGCATATCGGAAAGCACCACAACCCGGCGGTCGGGCACGCCCGACCGCTCCAGTTCGTGCGTGGCGCGGTTCACTGCAGCCGTGAGATCACCCGCGCATCCGCCGGGTGCGAGCTTTCGCACGGCCTCTGAGATTGCTTTGAGCCCGTGCTCCCGCGCGGTAAGCGGCGTGGATGCATGGGGCCCGCATGTGGTGATGAACAAAATTTCATCGTCGGGGCCGGCCGAGTCCAGAGTCTGAAGAGCTGCGGCGCGCGCGCGCTCGAAAAGGCTTACCCCGCTGCGCTCCCAGTTCATGCTGTAGGAATTATCCAGGACCACGGCCAGGGCCACGCGTGTGCGGCCGCCCAGAAACTGGAAGCTCCTGCCGCGCATGGAGGGCATCATAAACGCCGCGGCCAGAAGGCCCACGGCCAGGGCGCGGCACAGCAGCACGAGCAGGTTGTGCAGGGTGAGCCGCGTCATGCTGCGCCGTTGCGACTGTTTAAGAAATATAAGCGCGCTGAATGGAACATCCGTGAATTTGCGCCGCGTGAACAAGTGCAGTACAAAAGGCACCGCCACCAGGGCAAGCGCGAAACTAAGGGCTGGCTGAAGAAAATTCATAAAAAAGAACCCGATTCAATCTCCACATCAGCGGCCGGAAATCGCGGCGCGTTTGCGGCGCTCGCGCTGCTGCAAATAGCCGAGGAGCACATTTTCCACAGGCGTATCTGTAACTGCATGTACGAATTCAATGGTCTGGCGGCGGCAGAACGTACGGAATATGTCCACATGGCGCGCCAGGTTGCGCTTGTATGCGGCGCGGATAGCCGCGGGTTCCGCGGACAGGGCCGCGCCGGTTTCCAGGTCCACAAATCGAGAAGCCCTTTTGTACGGCAGATCCATTTCCGCGCGATCCATAAGATGAAACAGCACCATTTCACTCTGCCTGCGGCGCAGGGTTTTAATGGCTGTCATGACAGGGACCGGATCCGACAGCAGATCGGAAATGAGAATGATAAGGGAGCGGCGCTTGAGGCTTTCGCCAAAACGCGCCAGGGCGCCGGCCAGATCTGTGGCGCCGCCCTGTGTGTTCTGCTCCAGGGTTGAGAACAGGCGGTACAAATGCGCCCTGCCCGCGCGGGGCTCGGCCTGACGCATAACCTTGTCATCAAATGTGACCAGGCCCGCGGCGTCGCCCTGCTTGATAAACAGGTACGCCAGGCTTGCGGCCAGAAGCGACGCGTACTGCAATTTGGAGCCATGCTCCCCGCCGCCGAAACGCATGGACGCGCTGGAATCCAGAAGCACATATGCGCGCAGGTTGGTGTCTTCCTCAAATTGCTTGATGAAAAACTTGTCGCGCTTGCCGAATAGTTTCCAGTCCACGTGCCGGATATCATCGCCGGGATAATACTCGCGGTGCTCAAGAAATTCCACGTTGAACCCGCGGTAGGGGCTCTTATGCATGCCGCTGAGCACGCCCTCCACCACCATGCGGGCCTTGAGTTCCAGGCGCGCCACTTTTTCCAGCAGTTCGGGCGAAAAATGTTCGAAGGTCTGTGGTTCCATTTGCCGCGCGGCAATTCTCCTTTTCATAAATGATACCCAAAAGCGCGGGAATGAACAGGCATGCGCCGCACCCGGTTTTGACAAACGAACCCCCTGAGCACTATGATTACCGATGCGGAACACGCCGCTCTGCGGTGCAATCAATACAAGGGGAACAACACATGCGCATTCTGGTAACCGGCGGCGCCGGGTTTCTTGGCTCACACCTGTGCGAGCGCCTGGTGCGCGATGGGCACGATGTAATCTGCCTGGATAACAACATCACCGGCAAAGCGTCGAACGTGGCCCACATCATGGGCAAGAGCTTCACGTTCATCGAATACGACGTGACCAACTACCTGCACGTGTCCGGCCCCCTGGACGCGGTGCTTCATTTCGCCAGCCCGGCCAGCCCCATTGATTACATCCGCCTGCCCATCCAGACCCTCAAAGTAGGCTCCCTGGGCACACACAAAGCCCTGGGCCTTGCAAAATCCAAGGGCGCGCGATTTATCCTGGCCAGCACATCCGAAGTGTACGGCGACCCCCTGGTGCACCCGCAGAGCGAGGACTACTGGGGCAATGTGAATCCCATAGGACCGCGCGGGGTTTACGACGAGGCCAAGCGCTTCAGCGAAGCCATGACCATGGCCTACCGCAGCGCGCATGACGTGAACACGGGCATTGTGCGCATCTTCAACACCTACGGCCCGCGCATGCGCATCGAGGACGGCCGGGTTGTGCCCAACTTTATCACACAGGCCATAAACGGCAATCCGCTCACAGTGTACGGCGACGGGCGGCAGACGCGCAGCTTCTGCTATGTGGATGACCTTATTGAAGGCATCGTACGGTTCCTGCACACCGGCCAGCCGGGCCCGGTCAACATAGGCAATCCGCGGGAAATGACGGTGCTCCAATTTGCGGAAATCATACGCGAAGCAGTGAACCCGAATGTGGAAATCACATTCAAAGGCCTTCCCATGGACGACCCCAAAACGCGGTGCCCCAATATCACACTGGCGCGCGAGATCCTCGGCGGGTGGGAGCCTGTGGTGCCGCTCGAACAGGGCATCAAGCCCACCATCGCCTATTTCCGCCAGGCCATGGATGCCAGCAGATAAGTTATATTTTTAACGGCCTCCGCACCGCAATCCCAGGCATTTCCTATTAAAATCTACACATGGCGTAAGCGCCGCGCGGCGATGCAGAACGCAGGTTAAAATCAGGCTGGCCGGCGCGCACGGATTATGGACAAGAGAAAAGACATCGTCAAGTACCAGGGGTACGCGGCCCGAAAGAGGTCAATCGCACTCAGCGACGCGGCCTTGGCATTGGTAATTATCGGGCTCGGCGCCCTGTTCATCGCCATGGCCTGGTTCTTTACCATCACAAAAGCCATAATCGGGATATTTGCGATCCTGGCGCTGTTCGCCGCATTCTTCAGCCCAGAGATGGTCTTTTACATTTTCATCATCTCTCTGTGTTTCCCGGTTCCCCTCAAAGTCGGCGGCCTCACCCTGGTCATGCCGGACTTTGCCATATTCCTCCTGTTCTTCACACTGCTCATGCGCCTGGCCTCGCAGCGGCGGCTTATATTCCTCCCGGGCCTGTACGTCGTGGCTTCCGGATTCATGCTCCTGGCCATGATTTTCTCGTCCATGGCTTCAGCCAACATTTCCCGATCCATGCCCGAAATCGTGCAGATCGGCTACTATATGCTGTTCATCCCGTTCCTGGTCATGAACCTGGCCGAAGACACACCATCCGTCAACAAATACTTCAAAGTACACGCACTATTCCTGGTGGGGCACGCGGTGCTTATCATCGTGCAGTATCAACTTGCGCTTGCGGGAAATTTCATGATCACGGATATCTTCGCATACGCCAACCGGGGCGATTACACGCTCCGCAGTTTCGGCAGCATCGGCGCGGGCGCTGGCCTGCATCTGGGTGTGGCCTGCACGGTGCTGGTTTCATGGATGTTCAACACCAGGAACCCGGCTGCAAAATCAATGTTGGCCGGTGCGGCGGTCATCTGTTTCTACGCCATCCTGTGCACGGGCACACGCAGCACCACGGTATTCGCATGCGTGGCCATCGTGCTGCTGCTCCTGTACCATCGCCACTTCATAGAATTCATGGGCGCAACCTTTGCATTTTTTGTCGGCATTCTTTTCGTGGCGCGATACGGCCAGGACATATACCCCTTCAAACTGTTCTATCACGGCGAAGCATTCCGCTACACGGATATCGACAGCGCCATGAACACGTTTTACCAGAACCCCCTCCTGGGCGTAGGCCCCATGCAGTTTATGCGCCAACGCGGTTACGAACAGGTGGCGGGCGTGGAAAACGAGTTTGTTGCACAGCTCGCATCCGGCGGCGTTGTGGGTGCGGGCGCGTTCATCGCACTTCTGGCCGTGGTGATCATGCTCCTGGCGCAGGCCATGCGCGGGCGAAACAGCCTCACATACGAAACAGCGGGCATGGTGTTGTTCTCATTTCTGATTTTCGTGATGGCGGCGTTCACCGTAACCAGCCTGTTCGACGGCGGCATCGCGCAGATCTTTATGCTCACCGTGGGTTATGCGCTGGCCGTACACCACTACGAATGCCAGGGGGGCCGCGAACAGGATTACGACCCCCTGCCCCCACAGCAAAATACGCACCGCACATAATTCAAAAAATCTTTCTAATTGAATTTTATTGGGCTGCTATCGCTCTGTGCTGTTTGGATTGTACTGAGGATCGTAGAGGTGGCACGCCACGAAATGATCGGGGGATATTTCACGCAGTTGCGGATCAAAGGTATCGCAGGGCTCAAACCGGTACGGGCAGCGCGTTTTGAATTTGCAGCCCTGGATTTCAACATCCGGCGCCGGGATCTCACCCTGCAGGATAATGCGTTCCCTGGTTGCTTCCACCACGGGGTCCGGTATGGGAATGGCGGAGAGCAGAGCCTTGGTGTAGGGATGCCGGGGTCTGTCATAAATGACCTGGTCCGGGGCCAGGCCCACGATGCGGCCCAGGTACATGACGGCCACGCGACGGCTCACATGCTTGACCACGCTGAGATCGTGCGCGATGAACAGGTAAGAGAATCCGAACTGCTCCTGAAGATCTTCGAGCAGATTGATAATCTGCGCCTGGATGGACACGTCGAGCGCGGACACAGGTTCATCGCAGATGATGAGCTTGGGACTGAGGGCCAGGGCGCGCGCCACGCCGATGCGCTGGCGCTGGCCGCCGCTGAATTCGTGCGGGTAGCGGTTGATGAAACGCGGGTCCAGGCCCACGATGGAGAACAATTCGCGCACGCGCTTTTCCAGTTCCTCGCCATGCGCGATGCGGTAATTGCGCAGAGGCTCGGCAACAATCTCGCCCACGGTCATGCGCGGGTTAAGAGACGCGTACGGGTCCTGAAAAATAATCTGAATGTCGCGGTAGATCCGGCGCAGGGCCGCGCCTTTCAGAGCTGCAATATCCTGACCTTCAAACAGGATGCGCCCGGACGTGACAGGCTCCAGGCGCAGGATGGCGCGCGCTGTAGTGCTTTTGCCGCATCCGCTTTCCCCCACCAGACCCAGGGTCTCGCCGCGGCCAATGGAAAAGGTCACCCCGTCCACGGCGCGGATGATTCTGTTGCGCGCTTTGAAGTGGACCTTGAGATCCTGCACTTCCAGAAGGGTTTGATTTCCCGATTCACTCATCGCGGTTCGTTGTTCTCCACATTGACCCAGCAGGCGCTGGCGCGGCCCGGCGCCACATCCAGCAGAGGCGGCTCCTGAGTCTTGCATTTTTGAATGCAGAACGGGCAGCGCGGCTCGAAGTTGCACCCGGGCGGGTTATGAATGAGGTCCGGGGGCAGTCCGTGGATGGGTGTGAGTTTCTCTTTGGCTTCCGCATCCAGACGCGGCAGAGATTTCAGCAAACCCAGCGTATACGGATGCAGCGGGCGCGCGAACAATTCTCCGGCCGTTGCTTTTTCCACGATTTTGCCCGCGTACATCACGCAGATGTGGTGGCACATGCCGGCCACGATGCCCAGGTCGTGGGTTATGAGAATGATGCTGGTTCCGGTTTCGGACTGAAGCTTTTTGAGCAATTCAAGAATCTGCGCCTGAATAGTGACATCCAGCGCGGTGGTGGGTTCATCGGCGATGATCAGCGACGGGTCGCAGGACAGGGCCATGGCGATCATCACGCGCTGGCGCATGCCGCCGCTGAACTGGTGGGGATAACTGGTGATGCGGCGCCCTGCGGCCGGGATGCCCACGGTTTCAAGAAGCTCCACGGCGCGGTCCAGGGCCTTGCTTCGGCTCAAACCCAGGTGCAGTTGCATGGCCTCTGTCATCTGTGTGCTGATGCGCAGGAACGGGTTCAGCGACGTCATGGGATCCTGAAAAATCATGGCGATGCGCCGGCCGCGGATGCGCCGGATTTGTTCGCGGTTAAGGCGCATGAGATCGGTTCCGTCAAAAAGAACTTCGCCCGTGGGGATAATGCCCGGAGGTTTGGGGATGAGGCCCATGATCGCGAGGCTGGCCACGGTTTTGCCGCTGCCGCTTTCGCCCACCACGCCCAGAGTGCGCCCGTGCGGCACGGTATAACTCACACCGTCCACGGCGCGCACAAGCCCGTCATACGTCTTGAAATGCACGGCCAGGTTTCTGACATCCAGAACCGGCTGTGCGTTTTCCTGTTGTCCCATTATGTCAACGCGCGAAGCACGCTCCTAATTCTTGTCCTTCATCTGCGGATCCAGGGCGTCGCGCAGCCCCTCGCCCAGGAAGTTGAGCGAAAACAGGGTCACGGCCAGGGCCAGGCCCGGGAAAAAAATCTGCCACGGATAGTACTCGATAGTTGCGATGCCGTCCGAAGCCAGCGAGCCCCAGCTTGCCATGGGCGCCTGAACGCCCAGGCCCAGAAAACTGAGGAACGCCTCTTCGAGCATGACTGCGGGAACCGTGAGTGTGGCGTACACCACGATGGGGCCAAGCAGGTTGGGCACCACGTGGCGCAGAAGAATCTGCGGCGTATTCGAACCCGTTGTGCGCGCGGCCATGATATATTCCTTGGCGCGGATGCTGAGCGCCTGGCCCCGGGTGATGCGGCTCATGGTGAGCCACTGCACAGCGCCAAGCGCTATGAACAGGTTGATGATGTTACGCCCGAACACCACAACCAGGATGATGACGAAAAACATAAACGGCAGGCCGTACAGGATGTCCACGAAGCGCATCATGATGTTGTCCACGCGGCCGCCGAGGTACCCTGACAGAGCGCCGTAGGTCACTCCGATGATCAGGCTCACAGTGGTTGCCACCACGCCCACAAGCAGGGAGATGCGCCCGCCGAAGAGCACGCGCGAAAAGATGTCGCGTCCCAGGTGGTCGGCGCCAAACCAGTATTTCGCGCCCGGAGGAAGGTTGGCGTCTGCGTGGTGGATTTCCCAATACGAATACGGCGATATCCAGGGTGACAGGATGCAGGCAATGATAATAAGCAGCAGAATGCCGCCCCCGAACATGGCCATTTTGTTGCTTTTAAGCCGCCGCCAGGCATCCTGCCACAGGCTGACCCCTTCGAGGTATTCCAATTCCCCCTCGGGGCGGGTTGCTGGGATGTGTGCTTGTTTCGGCATTGTTGTCCGGACCAGTTTCCACACCGCCTGAAATTCCGAGGCGGCGCGCTGTTTAAGCTTCTTATTATAACAGGTTATGCGTTATTGCAAGATCCATTGCAAGACTAGTGATTCATATCACAAAACCCTATTATTTAAATGTTGTATAATACTATACTGAAATGATGCGCCATTATCGGATTCTTACAATCCTGTGTTTGTGCCTGTGTTGTGCCTGGCGCGCGCATGCGGCCACATTAAACATGCAGGTAAACCGGGACCGGCTGAGTGCGGACCGCGCGGATTCGGTAACCGTGACACTTACGCTTAAAGACCAGGCCGGCCTCCCTCTTTCGGGAAAGAAAATATTTCTCAAAGCGTCGCACGGAACTTTCTCAGAACCCAAGGATCTGGGACAGGGCCGGTACAGCGCGATGCTGCATGCACCGGCCCAGGCCGCGCCGCGCCGGCCCGACTATCTGCTCATCGTGGCCTCGGCCCTGCTCGACAATGAAGGCCCTGCCGCGGGCGCCGCCATTCCCATTTATTCCAACCTGGTTCTTCAAGGCAATGCCGCACCCGGCATCACCATGTACGCTTCAGCGGGCGGACGGCGCCTGGGCGCACAAGTTACCACGGGCAGCGACGGTAAATTCCGCCTCGTAGCGCCTGTGCCTCCGGGCGTCTCATCCGTAACCATTACGGCTGGCAAAGACGGCCAGGAAAAAACCAGTTCCGTGGACATCGGCGCCGGGCAAATGACCCGCCACGTTGTGCAGAGCGTTCCAGACAAACTGGCCGCGGGCGGCGCTCCGGCGTTCCTCAATGTATTCGCAATCCAGGCTTCGGGCCGACCTGAAAATGCGGACAAATTGAAAATCACCACCGACACAGGCGCCACGGCCTCAACCTTGCAATATTTGGGCGGAGGCGTGTTTCAGTCGCGAATCACCCTGTTACAGGCCAACCGGGATAAAATCACGGTCAACGCAACCTATGCCGGAGTGCGGCGCTCAAGCTCATTCGCCGCGGTTTCGCCCGGCCTGGCGCGCATCGCAATTCGAGCAGATGCAACCGAGGTCTATCCCGGACAGACGGTTATTCTGTCCCTGGAAGGGTATGATTTCGCAGACCGGCCCCTGGCCGGTGCGCTCATTTCCATATACGCCAACGGCACATTCACCGGACAAGCCGTGGACCGGGGCATGGGGCTTTACCAATTTGAACACACGATCAGCCAACTTGCGGCAGAGCCCGAAATTACAATCCATGCACAGGGCTACGCCCCGGATTACCCGGACAACACCGCGCGATCATCGGATCTCCGCATCCGCCTTCTGCTTCCAGAAATTTCACTCAGCGCCGAGCCCGCAGAAACGCGGCTCAACGCCGGGCAGACAGCCGCAGTGCGCGTGCGCGCGGAATCGCGCATGCAGGGCGACGGAGTGTCCGGACTTACGCTTCGAATAATCCCCGAAGCCGGCGAGGCCGCTCCCGTGCGCGACTTGGGCGGCGGCGACTACGCATTTGATTACACAGCGCCCGCCGAATACCAGGGCCGCTCCCTGATAATGGAAATCCGGGCGGATGCCGTGCCGGGAAATCCATCTGCGCAAGCCGCATTTGAATGGCTGGGCCCGGGCGCCCCGTTCGGCGAAGCGCAGCAAATCGATTTGTCCGCATCCAGCAACACCGTGGCCGCGGGCGGCATCATCACCCTCACCGCCACTCTCAAGGATTCCGCGAGACGCGGCGTACCCGGAAGAGATGTGGTTTTTACAACCGGCGCAGGAATGCTCGGTGCAACCGCAGACAAAGGCGACGGCGCGTACACCACACAACTCACGGTGCCGGACGTGGCGCCGTCAGGCGATTTTTCGGCAAAAGCATCCTGCGCGTGCGGTGGCGCCAACCTTGCCGCGGAAACATCGCTCACCGTGCCGACCAAGCCCCCGGCAGCGATTTCCCTCACAACAGATAATAATACGGTATACCTTTCCGGCTCCGTGGACGCCACAATGCGCGTGACCGTAACCGACAGCCTGGGACAGGGCGTGGCGGATCAGGCCGTGACCATCACCGCAGTCCAGAGCAACGGCTCGCAAACCGTGTCCGCAACCACAGACGCGTCCGGCGGCGCGGACGCGGCCATCACCCTGTCTCCGCCATCGGGTCAGGCGGCGGTCACGGCGTCACTTGACAGCAACCCATCGATTTCGGGATCCCTGATTATTGAAAAAATAAAGCACCCGGTGTCCCGGCTCGAACTCACAGCCCTGCCGCAAAGTATCCCCGCAAACGGAGCTGCAACCATAGATGTGGAAGCGTACGCCATCGACGAAGCCGGGGCCGAGGCTGCGGATGAACGCATTGATTTCACCCTGCTCTCCGGGTCAGGACGCCTCAACACGCCCGACTGCACAACGGATGAAAACGGGCGCTGCACCGTGCAATACACATCAGGCCTGGCGTGCGGCGCGATTTCCATTGAAGCATTTCCCTATTCTCAGGACACAGTGCGCCAAACTGTGAGCGCGCAGGAAACCCCGGCCGTGCCCGCGAGCCTGGAGTTGGACAACACGGTTCCCGCCGCAATCGTGGCCAATGGCACAGACGAATGGGCCATGCAGGTGCTTGCGCGCGACGCCGGGCAATGCCCCGTGGCCGGAGAAACTCTGAGTTTTTCGATTCCCACTGGCAGCGGCTCTGTTGAAGGGACATCTTTCACAGACAGTGGCGGCGTGGCTTCCGCGAAATACACGGCGGGACTGGCGCCCGGCGATGTGGGCATTCTCACCCGCTCCAACACGTCGCCCCTGGTTATGCTGTCCACGGCATTCACTCTCCTGCCCTGGCAGCCTTCGTCATATGATGTCGAAGCATCCACAACCACACCCACGGCCGGAACCCAATTCACCATCACCGTGACCGCCCGCGACTTTTTCGGAAACATCATGACATCCTGGGACGCATCGGATCTCATCTATTCCATGAGCGGCCCGGCAAACGCCCCCAATGGCGTAGCGCCGTTACTGCCATCGAACGCCACGGTTCTGGCGGCATTCCACAATGGCGTGGCCACGCTCAATGTGACGCTATACAAATCCGAAACCGTGTCCCTCTCTTTTACAGACAGTAAGGTCACGGGCCTGTCCCCGGCAATCACCGTGCAGGGCGCATCCGCTGCTTCCTTTGATGCGTCCGCGGGCGCTTCCCAAACTGCGGGCGCTCCATTCACTGTTTCGATCACGGCAAAAGACACGTATGGAAATGTGGCCACGTACAATCCCGCGGGCACAACATTTTCTTTCACAGGCCCGGCCACTTCGCCCGACGGGTTCGCTCCGTCCTATGCCACAAGCGCAGCGGCGGCTGCGGCATTCAGCAGCAGTTCCGCCAGCCTGTCCGTGACACTGTACAAAGCCGAAACCACGACACTGACAATCAGCCAAGGCGCCATTTCAGGCGCCACCGGAAACATCACGGTGGCCCGGGAACAAGCGTCAAAAATCACTGCGGTGCAAGGCAATAATCAGACACAAATCATCACGACAGCCCTGGCGCAACCCGTCGCGATCAAAGTTTCCGATGCATACGGAAACCCCATCCCCTCGGCAGCCGTGATTTTCGCGATCACAGGCGGTGGCGGATCCGCAACAGGGCTCAACAAAACCACGGGTGCGGACGGGCGCACCGGCCCCGACTCATGGACCATGGGCAACACCATCGGCGCCAATACCATGTCCGCAACGTTTACAGAAGGTACAGGCGGTTCCGTTACCATCACGGCCACAGCCTATGTGCCCGCGCCCAATGCGGTCATTACTCTTGAGGACACCACGAACTATATCTGCCCGGGCGACACCATCAATTTGACCGGCGCAAATTCCACGGCATCGGCGGTTTCCTCCATTCTGTCATATTCCTGGGATTTCGCCGGGGGCACGGGCGGCGGACCCGCATCTGCCATGGACCCCGCCCCCCTCACCTTCGCCGCCTCCAACACATACCAGGTGACACTCACAGTCACAGACAATTTTTCACAAAGCAACTCGGCCTCTTATTACGTGCTTGTTTCCCACGTTCCCGGACCGCTGACACTCAGCGCCAGCCCGGCATCCATCCCAGCCGACGGCGTGGCAATAACCACCATCACATCGGCAACCATATACGACTGCGCGCAAGCGCCGATCGCAAACGGCATGCTGTTCACAGTGGCTCCGTCACTGGGTATCATTTCATCGGGTGACGACAGCGGGCTGGCGGGCATTCAGGAAGCATCAAGCGGTGGCGTCATTCAATTCACAGTGCGAGCAGGCACGGATTTGGGAACATCGGTCATTGTGGCGCAAAGCGTGGAATTCGCAACCCTCACGGCCAACACGTCAGTTCAATTCACCGGACCCGACATAATTCGGCCCTACGTGGTTTCCTATTCCCCGGCCGGGCACACCACGGGCAATGTGTCACAGGTAACTGTGGTTTTCAGTGAAACCGTTGCTATCGAGTCGGATGATTTCAAAATCAAAAAAGATGGGATGGATGTGCAAGGCGCGTGGAATTACACAAGCGGAAACCGCACGGCCACATTCATTCCGCACCACACCTTGCATGTTGACGGGGCAACGGTCGATGTCACGGTTAAAAGTTCAATCGAAGACTTGGCCGGCAACCACCTCGACGGCCTGCAGACCGGCGGAAGCAGCAGTTTCGTTTTTTCATTCGGCGGTGACATCACATCGTCACCCCCCGTTGTGGCGTCATGCATTGACGCCCCCGCGTCATTTTCACCGGACCCCACGGACGGCCTGCCCGACACGACTCATATCACTTTTGCTGTCACCGACGATACGTACGCAAAATACTGGCGGGTATACATTAAATCAGGCGCATCCATTATCCGATCCTATGTACAGTACAACACATGCTCGTGCGATAACATATGCGCAGCCAATACCATCGCATGCAACAACTGCTGCACGAATGTGGCGGCGCCGGCCGGATGCTGCACCACCACCAGCGGCGACGTCTCATGGGACGGAAAACGCACGGACGGAGATTTCGCAGCCAACGGCGATTACGATTATGAAATCACCGCCTACGATCTTGATTCCAATGCCAGCGCCGCATGCGCCAGCCAGACAAATGTCAACAACCCCATTGATTTCGGCGGGTTCGGCCCGTGAAATCACGCGTCAGGAGGTGGCGCGGAAACATGACTACGCCAACAAAAACAATGGCCGCTATTACGCACTTTGCACTTTACACATGCGCTCTGCTGTTCTGCGTCTTCGCATCAGGCCTTAAAGCAAACGCGGGAGTTACGCCCGAAACCAGGCCGGAGATTTTCTGTGAATTTTCATCCCATCGCGCACCCATCGACAAAGACCAGGTGCGCATTTACGTGGACGGTCTGGATGTGACACCTCAGGCCATCGTACAGGCATGGCGCGTAAGCTATGTTCCGGCCAAGCCCATGGCCCCAGGCCGCCACTCCGTGCGCGTGGTTGTCAGGGACCATGAGGGCAGTTCCGGCGAGAAATCCTGGGAATTCACTATCGACCCCTCCGCCGGCCGAACCCAACCAGCAACCTTTGTTTTTTCTCCTCCCACACCGGACAACGGAGCCGTGCTCACCAGCGGACAAAATATCCAAATCGCAATCGACCCGTCAACCCCGGAGACTTCCACGCCAGCCCCCCAGGACCTGATCTTGACCCTTTTTCGCAACGGCTCACCTGCTGATATCGGCATTCCCGGGCAATGGACCGCCCGGAACAAAACCTTGACCCTGAATCTCCCCGACCTGCCGCCGGGGCGCTATGCCCTGCTCCTATCCGCAACAGGCGCCGCGCGGGAAATCACAACCGCTTTTGCCGTGGACACTGCGCCGCCGCGCATCACATCATTTGCCATCGAACCCAGGCTGGTTCAATCCGGCGCCGCCTTTTCCGCTAACATTGCCATTGAAGACGACTCCGGCGACAGCCTGGATTCCTGCATCTTGTCATTCATGCAGGACGGGCGCAGGATTTCCACAAAAAAACTCAACGCATCAATCGGCCCCAACAAAATTTTGCTCAACACTTCCGACATCGGTACAAAACCCCGGGGGAATTACTCCGCCGGAATCCTTTGCACTGATGCCGCAGGCCGCACCACAGACTGGACATCGCCCGCGGAATTCTCGATTTTTACAGGCTCCTCCCAGCTCCAGGCCATGGATGCGCCTTCTTCCCGCGACAACTCACGGCTCTCTCTCGACGCTCCGCCCCGCACCGTGGATGTATCACACATCGATATCACCGGCCGCGCCCCGGCCGATTCTCTCCTGTTGCTTTATGTAAACTCGTCATCCGTGCTCGAACGCCGCGCCGATTCCACGGGCGCTTTCCATTTTGACCGCGTTCCCCTGGAACCAGGCGACAATGCCATCGTTGTGGCCCTTGAAGATTCCGAGGGCATAACAGCCATGGAATCGCAGCCGGTTATCGTGTCCTTCCTCACCATGGAGGAAGCCGTGGCCACACTTCCAGACCCCGGCGGACCCATTGTCCAGGAACCGGACCCGCCACAACAAACGCCTATTGATGAACCAATTGCGGCCCCGGCGGATGAACCTGTCATAGACACGGAACCCGAGCCGACTGTGGAACCGCAAAATCCACCGGTCGTGGAGCCCGATACTTCTGTAGAACCCGAACCAGTGGTAGAACCCGAACCAATAATCGATCCCGAACCGACTATTGATCCCGAACCCGAGCCGACCCCAGACCCGGATCCCGTGGAGTTGACCATACACGTTCCCCACGGCGCAACTCAGGGCAACGGGCATGCGCCCGTACACGCTACAGCGCCGCCGGGCATTTCCGTCACTTTATATTTAAATGGCACCCCGGTTGCCACGGCCGCGCCCAACAACGGCGGCCAGGCCCACTTCCAGGATGTGCCCTTCATTGAAGGGAATAACGAACTCTTCGTATCAGCCACCGCAGCCGGAATCGAATACCGCAGCGACACAGTGTCTGTGGTTGTGGAAACGCGGGGAAACCATAATAGATGAAACGGTTGTGCTCCATCGCCATAGCTCTGCTCATCCTCACCAGCGTGCATTGCGCTTCGCCCCAGGTGGAATTTCCACTGCCTGAATCGCACTGGTCGTTTCAGGATATGGCAACCCTGGCTGCCGCGGGCCTGGCGCCGGGCTACGAATACGCGGACTTCGACGGCCGGCGCACGTTCACGCGCGAGGACATGGCGCGCGCCGTGGCCGCGTCCCGCGATTTCTTCACTACCAGCCCGGCCTCTTTCTCGGCCTCCCAACTCGCCCTGCTGCGCAAAGTTCAGGATGAATTCCGTGACGAACTCGAACGCCTGGGCGAGAACCGGCCGGTGCGGGGACCCGGCCAATCGCCCGAGGTGCCGCCCAGCCACTGGGCCTATTCAGCATTTGAAAAATTCGCGTCCCGCGGCCTGCTTCCGGGCGTTCCGGCCCACCGCTTCGCAGGCGGCCGCATCTTCACACGCGCGGAAATGGCTATGCTCACGGCGCGCCTCATGGAACAGCGCACGGCAAACCCCGCGCTCTTTTCCGATGAAGACAACCGCTCCCTGGCTTATCTCAGCACAGAATTCCAGGCCGAACTGCAATCCGCGGCGCCCGGCAAACCGGCCCCGGCCGATATGTCGCGCATGCCCGCTCCCTGGGCCGTTTCAGGCACCGGCAACTTTTACGCGGGTATGACAAAAGGCAATAAAACATCCCTCACCAACCGGCTCACCCTGAACGCGGATTCCGCTCACATGGAAAGTTATTTCGCAGGGGACGTGGATAACACGGACCGAACCGGCTCGGACGTGGATTTCGGACACACCTATACATTTGAAGTCAACCGCAAAATCATCGGCTACCACACAAGCAAAGAGGACACGCAAAACGACAATTATTTCCTGCTTGGCGACATAAACAATATCGACTTCGACGAAGGCCTCATGGCCGGCGCCGTGAATATCAAAGGCGCGTATCTGTCCGCGGGCGGCAGCGCGGGCCGCACCGCCATAATCTGGGGCGATGACACGGTCGGCAACGAGCTTTCTGGCGCGCGCCACGTGCGCCGGCTTGCCGACGACACACATGTGGCCGCCATGGTCCTGCGCGAGTACCTCAGCGGCCGCGAGGTCATGCGCTCGGCCGGGCTCAATATCACGCACGGCCACACGTCCAACCGCATCACCGTGGATTACGCGGTGGCCCAAAGCGCGGGCCGCGGCTTGTACGCTTCCTGGCGCGGCAACATTACGGACTCGGTGCAGGCCCTGGTGGAGTTCCGCAGTTACCGTGATTTCATGCTGGAGCACAACAACCCGCCGCGCTACCTGGGCCGCTCAGGCGGCAATGGAGAAAATGAAAAAAGCTTCCACACGCGCCTGGAATGGCGCGCCGGCAGCCGCTGGTCCTATATCCTCAGCCGCGACCATGCGTACACACCCGAAAACGGGCGCAAGACCAACGTGTTCCTGGCCCAGGAATTCAGACCTGCGGATAAGTGGGCCTTGGCATGGAGCATGGAAAAGGAAACGGGCGCGGATGAAACCGAAACCGAGCGCGGCCTGCGCGTGCGCTACACCGGGTTCCGGGACACAACCCTTGCCGGCTCGTGGAAACGCGGGGTGCGGCCCAGCGGCCCGTCCAGCACCACCCGCTTCGATGTCACCAGCCCCATTATGAACGAACTCGGCCGCCTGCTCCTGTCGTTCACCCGGCGCAAGGCAGCCACAACACGCACACATTCCTACCGCGCGCGCATAAGCCGCCGCCTCAGCGCCGGGGATTCCATGTCCGTTTCCTACGACTACACGGCCACCGCCACAAACAAGCTGGACATTAATTACACATGGAAATACTGAACCGCAAACCAACATCCGCTGCAACCATCAAGGCCCTGGCCCTGGCCGGGGTTGTGATCTGCTTGTGCGCGGCCATAGGTTTGCTTCTGGCGCAGCAGCAGCGCCTCGAGCGCTACGGCCGCGAACCATCCGCGCAAATCAAGCAGGACGCGGCTGCGGTGCTGCGAGATAAATCCGGAGCCGTGGTCGTAAGCCATCCCGGAGCGCTCCAGAACAAAAACTTGCAGGCCGGCGACACCCTGTTCCCCGGAGACCGCGTGCAGACCAGCAGCGGCGCCCGCGCAACCATTGAACTCACCGGCGGCATGCGCCTCACGCTGGAACAGGACTCTTTGCTGCAACTGCCCGAACCCGATAAGGACATGTCCCGGCGCGGCGCCGCATTGCATCTCACGTCCGGGTCCGTACACCTGGACAGCGCCGACCTCGGAGGCGTGGTGGCGCTCTATACGCCCCAGGCTATGATCGAACTCAACCCCCCGGCCCTGGCCCTGGTGCGCCCCCCGGCCGGGCAAAGCATCGAACTCGCGTACCTCGACGGGCTCGCGCAATTCTGGTTCCCGGACCCCGAAACCCAAGCTGCAGCCCAAGCCGCAGCCATTTTGCAGAGCGCACGCCAGACCTGCGCCGCCCCCGCCTCAGCCGGGTGCCGCAAGGCAACCGACGCTTCCTGGCGCAGCCTCCTGGCCCTTCATAAATCCTCAGGCGGCGCGCAACGCGTTGTGCTCGATATCAACATCAGTGAATCCGGCGCTGAAAACATTTCCGTGCAAAGCGGCGCCGTGGATGTCACAACCCAGACGCGCACTCTGCGCGTGGCACAGGGCGAGAAGCTTGACCTCGACGGCGCCATACCCACACGCAACAGCATCACAGCCGAATCCCTGCTCGCCATGGCGCCCCGCCCTCCGGAAATACAGCAGGAACCGGTTCAAGAGGAACAAGAAAAAGTGTTTTTTGAAATTGAATCCATACAGTGGCAGTGACGCAATCCGCCTCTGAACGGAGAAGTCCATGAAGCTGAACACCAAACTCATGATCATGGCCGGACTCATCGGCATCCCGCTTGTCGTCATTGCCGTGGTCTTTATCTTAAAAACACAGGAAACTCTGGAATACAAAATCCGCGAAAGGCACATGGACCTGGCCGCGCACCTGGCCGAACGCACCGACGCCTTCGACACGGAAAACGAACGCTTCATCACCACGTTCCTTTACAACTTCAAGAAAGATGAAGCCGCTCCGGCAGCGGACACGGAAAACAGCCCCAAGCAAATCGATCCCGGCGAGCAACTCCTGTTCCTGCGCCAACAGGTCAAACACTTCCGCATTATGACTGTCATGAACCGCTCGGGCGCTGTGCTCAGCCAGGTCACGGCCCCCCAGGACATCGGCCCTGCGGAGGTGGCCGCACACGTGGGCGCAGTGCCCGCGGAAACCGTGATTGGCCAGGGCAAACCCTTTCACAGCGCCCCGCACCCGGCAGGCGGCGGCGCGCTGCTGGCGCGCACCGTGGCGTTTCCGTTCGGCGACGGCGAACGCCTTCTCGCCGTGGAAATCAGCCTTCAGCCGATCCAGGAGATGATCGCGTCCGTGTCATTCAGCCGCAACGGTTCGGCATTTCTCGTGGACTCCAGGGGCCTGCTGGCCGCGCACCCCGATATCAAACGCGCCCTGGCCCGGGAAGACATGTCCGGCATTCCGTTCATCAAAAAAGCCCTGGACGCGCCCGCCCAGGGCCTGGCTCGGGTCGCCAACTTTAAAGATGCATCGGGCGAGTCCATGCTCGGCGCTTTCAAACCCGTGCAGGGCGGCGGACTCGTATTGGTGCAGGAGCCCAAACGGGACGCTTACCACACCGCAACCGTCATGAAAAACATGGCCAAAATCGCCGTGCTTCTGAGCGCCCTGTTCGCTTTGCTCGCCGGCGTGTTCATCGCACGCAGCATCCTGGGCCCCATGAATGTTCTGGTCCAGGGCACCGAGCACCTCAGCCAGGGCGACCTGGACTATGCCGTGCCCATCTCTTCCAATAATGAAATGGGGAAACTCGCCGGCGCTTTCAACCACATGAGCCACTCCCTGGCTGAACGCGAAAAAGCCATTTCCCGCATCAATAAAAATGCCAAAGAGCTAACCGCAATTCTCAACCGCAATTCCCTGGCCCTGGCCGCCCTGGCAACCATGCAGGAAATCGCACGCGCCCGCTTGATCGGCATTCTCATCGCAGACCGAAACACAGGCCGCCTGCAGCTTTCCGCGCGCCAGGACAATAAGGAGGCGCCGGATCCGCAACTGCCCCAGCACCTCGACACAGCCGCGCACCGCTCCATGTCGCAACAAATCAGCATCAGCGAACAGGGGCCGGGAGACAGCCCGTACATGGCCGTGCCCCTCATGTTTGAAAACGAGGTCAAAGGCGCCCTGGTGGTGGACGAGCGCCTGGACGGCGCGCCCTTCACTCAAACCGATATGGACCTGTTCGGCATCATCGCTTCCTCCATCGCCATCTCGGTCCAGAACATAGAACTCATTGAAGACACCGTGGAAAAAACACGCATGGAACAGGAACTGCAAACCGCGGAACTCGTGCAGAAAACCCTGTTCCCCAAAAACCCGCCCATTGTGCCCGGCCTGGAACTCAAGGGCTTTATCGAATCCGCATCCGAAACCGGCGGCGACTGGTATGGATTCGTGCACGAGCCGGAAAACAGCCGCGTGGCCATTATCATCGCCGACGTCACAGGTCACGGTGTGCCCGCGGCTTTGGTCACCGCCACCACAAGCAGCTTCTTTAAAACTCTCGAAATCTTCCGCTCCTACTCGCACAAAGGCGCCAAAGCCTACTCGCCCGATTCCGCCATGCCCGGTTACCGCACCGGCTTCGACCCCCTGTCCCCGGACTTCATGCTGCGCTGCCTTAATGAAATCATCCGTTCATCAACCGACGGCAAGCTGGTCATGACTCTGTTCGCCAGCGTGTACTACTATGACGAGCAACGGCTCGTCTACGCCAACGCCGGGCACAACGTGCCCATGATTTACCGCCAAAGCGGCCTGCCCACAAAAAAGAAAAAAACCAAACAGCTCGGCTTCCTCATCAGCAAGGGCATGCGCCTGGGAGACGAGCCCGATGTGAGTTTCAAGGAACACGAATTCATTCTCGAACCGGGCGACGCCATTCTGTGGTACACGGACGGACTCATCGAATGCGAAAATCCGCACGGCGAAGAATATGGGGAATCGCGCCTCAAAGATCTCTTTGGAGAAACAGCCGCCGCGGACACAAGCACTATCTACGACCACATCCTGGAGCGTTCTTATTCTTTCTTTGGGGATCAACCCCACAAGGACGACATCACATTCGTGGTGGGCAAATGCCTGGCCCAGGGCCAGGCCGCGGATGTCGCACATCCCGAGGTGAGTATGTCCCGGGACCTGGGTATCCACCGCGCCCTGCTTGTGAGTGACGACAAACGGTTCTCCAAGCAGTTGTCCTGGTTCCTCACCGGACACGGCGCCGAGGTGGCGCAATTCGCTTCCGCGGCCGACGCCCTTAAAAACAGCGGCGCCCAACCACTGGACCTTTGCATCGCCCCCCTGGGCGGAGGCCTGGAGCAGATCTCTCTCATCACCCTGCTCAAAGAAAAAAACCCGGAGGCCAAGTTTATCTTCATCTGCTCCGTGCCCTTTGACACCATGATCCCCGTGCTGCTCGAACTGGACCTGCCCATGCACCTGATTCATGCCCAAAATGCGAACCTGCTCACCTCGGTGCAAACCGCGGCCGCCAAGTTTTCCGCAAGCACTTTCTGGGGCATCCGGGAATACCTGTCCCGCGGCACACAGGTGTACAGCATCAAAATCCGCAATACCGGTTCCCGCATGCGTGAAGCCGCGCCCCTCCTAGATTTCGGCGCAAAAGTCGGCCTCACGGATCACATGCTCAACACCCTTGCCAATCTTACCGATGAACTGCTCATGAACGCCATGTACGATGCGCCCACCGATAAAAAAGGCCGACACAAATACGCGGCTGCGGATCGCTCCGAAGACATTAAATTGAATGAACTCGAGGCCCCGGTCCTGGAATACGGAAGCGACGGGCACCACCTGGCCGTGGGCGTGTCCGACCCTTTCGGCGGCCTCACACGCGCCACAATCCTGGCATACCTGGAAAAATGCCTGTTCAACGATGAAAAGCAAATCGATGACAAAGCAGGGGGCGCCGGACTCGGCCTGTTTGAAATATACAATGCCGTGGATTCCCTGATCTTTAATGTCCAGCCCGGCACGCGCACTCAGGTCATCTGTTTGATGAAATTGAAATTAGATGTAAAATTCAGTAAGAGAAATATTGAAACATTATGTTTCTTTGAAAGGACGGCAGACCGTGACCAGCATTGAACCTCAGTTCCAGGCTCGAAAAGAAAGCCGCGGAAACATCCCCGTGCTGCACCTCAGCGGCGTGATCAACGAACGCACCGAACTCAACGGCTTGTTCGACGGCATTGAAGGCGATACGCTTATTATCAATCTCAAGGGCGTCACCCGCATCAATTCATGCGGCGTGCGCGACTGGGTCAACGCCGCCAAACCCCTGGCCGCCAAATTCACAGTTACCTACGAGGAATGCTCCCGCGCTATCGTAGAGCAGTTGAACATGATTGTCAATTTCCTCAACTCCGGAAAAATCGTTTCCTTTTTCGCACCCTACTACTGCGATTCATGCGATGAAGAACACGAAATGCTCGTGGTTATCAGCGAACACTTCGAGGATGAAGACGACCTCGAAGAACCCGAAGCCCCGGATTTCGACTGCCCCAAATGCGGCAAAACAATGGAATTCAACGAAGATGAAGACAAGTACATGAGCTTTCTCATAGAATAATTTTGCCGGACCAACACAAGGCACAGGACCCGTAATCCCATGAACATTACTTTCTGGGGCGTCCGTGGATCCATACCCACATCGCCCAGCGCACAAGAAATAAAGAAGAAAATCAAACGCGTTCTGCGCGGCGCGCAAGGTGTGGACCTGGATGACAAGGCCGCAGTAAATGCTTACATGGACAGCCTGCCGCCGATCCAGACAGGCGTGGCGGGCGGCAATTCCGCATGCGTGGAAGTACGCTTCAACAACGCCCTGTTTATTTTCGACGCGGGCTCGGGCCTGCGCCCACTGGGCCTGGACCTCATGCAACGGGAATTCGCCAAAGGCCAGGGCGAAGCCCACATCTTCCTCAGCCACACGCACTGGGACCACATCATGGGCTTCCCCTTCTTCGTCCCGGCATTCATCCCCGGAAACCATATCCATTTCTATGGCTGTTACGAGGACCTCGAAGACCGCATCGCCTACCAGCAGGAAGATCGCCATTTCCCCGTGTCCATGGCCATGATGGCCGCTGAAAAATCATACCATACGCTCATACCCGACGAACCGCACATCATCGCCGGCATCACCATATACCCCTTCACCATGTTCCACCCGGGCCAATCCTTCGGATACCGCATCGAACACAACGGCCGCGTGTTCGTTTACGCCTCGGACACCGAGTTCTCAACCACGCGTGAAGAGGACACAATGTACCTTCGAGACGCGGATCTGCTTGTGCTCGACACCATGTACACCTTCGAGGAAGCCCTGGCCAAAACCGACTGGGGGCATTGCTCGCCCTTCATCGGCGTGGACATCGCCCTGGCCGAAAACGTAAAAAAACTGGCCCTGTTCCACCACGAACCCACGTACGATGACCGCAAACTCGAACGCCTCCTCGACAAAACAATTCAATACAAAGAGAAAATGGCGCCCGGCTCTCCCCTTGAAATCATTCTCGCCGTTGAAGGCCTCACCCTCGATCTTTCGTAACTTCCCGCAATTCTGTGATATACTTTTGTTGCCAGCCTCACGCAGCAAAAAACAACACAGACCAGGACGAGGCCGCCGCGTATGAACTATTTGCTCAACATTCGCCAAGCACTCAAATACCTCAACATTACACGCGATCAGCTTCTCGCCCTCATCGACACCCAGGACCTGCCCGTTGTGAAAATGGGCGGCGAATTGCGATTCCGCACCGCGGACATGGACCCATGGATCCAGGAACAAACCGTAATCTCTTCAAAGGATCCGGAACTGTCCGGCCTCGTGGAAAACGCGCTGGACGCCATTGATTCCCAGGACGCCCCGCCCCCGGATTTCCCATCCGAAATATCCGTGTCCGACCCGTTTCTCTTTCATGTCGCGGACGGCAATCTGTTGCTCAGAATTTATTCGCCGCACGAGGCCGGACTCGTGCAGGATCAGATCGCCGGGCTCATGCAGGCCATGGATGCGCCAAACCACAAGGCGCTAATCAGCAAATGCCTGGCCGATAGCGGCGGCGACACCATTCTATGCCCCGCTCCGGATTGCCTTAAAACCGATATCGCCGTATTCACCACGCCCGACGGGCTGCATGCGTTTGCGTTCATTTCCCATGACCACGGCCTGGCCCCGCTTGTGACCGGCGACACCCTGCTGGAACACCTGCACCGCGCGCGCATCACGTACGGCCTGGACACGGGCGCCATCCACCTGGCCGGGCACCCCCACGCCAGGGGCCGGCTCCTGCACATCGCGCGGGGCGCACCCCCGCGCGCCCAGGCAGAGCCCCGGGTCATTTTTTATTTCGACACCGCAGAGCACTTCAAACCCCGCGTGCTTGAAGAGCCGGGCTTCGACTTCAACGCATTCCGCAGCATTTCCAACGCGGCAAAGGACCAGATACTGGCCGAAGTAATCCTGCCCGGCGGCATCCGCAGCGGCGTCGACGTGTTCGGCGAATCCATTCCCTATGCCATCAACGCCTCGCACCTGCTCAAGGGCGGGCCCAACACCCGGCTGTCCCACGACGGCCTGCGCCTGCACGCCACCCGCGACGGCATCGCCTACTGGAAAAACGGCGCCGTGTGCGTGGACTCCACGCGCTACCTGCCCGGCGTTGGCTACAACAGCGGCAATGTGGATTTCGACGGCCGCGTGGTGGTGCAGGGCAATGTGGTGCGGGGCTTCTCGGTCAAAGCACGCCGCAAAATCGTTATCAAAGGCCAGTTGGAGCCTGACGTCTGTATCCAGGGCGGCAGCAGCATTCACATCCTCAACGGCATCAAAGGCGGCGGCACAACGCGCGTGGAATCCGATGCATCGATCCACACTCTGTTCGCCGAGGCATGCGAAATCAAATCCAGCCACACCATCCAAGTAGAGAAATCCGTAATCCGCTGCACTCTGAACGCAGCCAAATCCATCTCCGTCACAAATGCGGACTCGCGCGTGTCCGCCAGCAGCCTGTGCTCGGGCCAGAGCATCCGCGTGGCCAATGCCGGCTCCCAGAACCATGAACCCGTTCTGCTCAAAGTCGAGCAGCTCACCGACGACCTGTCCGGTTCCGAGCGCATGTACTTCGAGAAGCTTCTGGACAAAATCCACGACGAAATCAAGTACTCCAAAACGCGCATCCGGCGTTTCAAAGAACAGGGCTCCAAGGCAGTTGACAAAGAGCAAGCCCATCTCCAGGCCCTGCAAAAGCTTATGGAAAAAGAGGAAAGCGCCCTGGCCCGGTTCTGGTCCTGGCTGTACGAAAAAGACACGGCCTTTGTGGAAATCACAGGAACCGCTTTCCCGGGCGTCACAATCCAGATTGAGGATAAGCGCCTCGAAATATCCAAACTCACAAGAAACGTGCGCTTCTTTCTCACAGACCAGGGAATCCGCCAGGAATCACTCGCTGATGCAGCGCCGTGAACCCCGGCGCGCGCCCCGCAATTTCCACCCGCAACACAGAACCCATAACCGTGTTTTGAATTTTGCCCTTCTTTGGTGTTAGACTATGAATGGCCGGACAATTCCGGTTATAGCGCCGCACAATCCGCTTCTCACGACGAAGTGGACCAACCGGACCCGGCGACGCCGCCAATGTCCGAAGGGGTTGAGTGGCATTTCAAGACTGCTGCGTATTGACGAAGTCATTGAGCACCTGAACATCAATAGACAACAGCTCGCCCGCCTGATCCGCGAGCAGAATTTGCCCTGCGTAAAAAAAGACGGGGAACTGCATTTTGATCCCGAACAACTGGACCGCTGGGTTGAGCGCAGCCGCGGGCATGCCGGAGATCACACGGGCGAAATGGCGCAGCCCGAGCCGTTTCTGTTCCATGAGCACAGGGGCCGGCTGGCGCTGACCGTGCTGGACCCCGAGGCCGCATCGCAAAGTCTGCCCTGCATGGAATCCGTGCTACTCAGCATCAGCGCCGCGCCACAGGCGCGCGCGCACGTGTCCAAGGCCCTGCAAGCCGGGGGCGAACCAACAATTCTATGTCCCCTGCCCGGCCCCCTGCGCAGTCCCTTTAACGTGATCATCACCGCGGACCGGCTCAAAGCCTATGTGTTCCTTTCCGCGGGCGCTGCTTCTGTGCGCACCATCAACCCGCACAGCCTGCGCGCCAGGCTCATGGACATGGGTGTCTGCTACGGTCTGGATGATGCGGTTATCCAGGCCATCGCCCACCCCGGTGCGCCAGGAAAACTGCTGCGCGTGGCCCTGGGCGATCCCCCAAGCGCAGACGGAGAACCCGAAATCGTTTGCCACTTCAAGACCCCGCCCGACTTCAAACCGCGCGATCTGGAATCGTTCACCACGGACCCAAACAGTGACAAACGCCTCACCTTTGTGCGCGATGCCGCCGTGCGTGTAATAGAAGCGCTGGTTTTCGTAAATTTTGTGCAGTGTGAGCTTCCTGTCTTCGATCTGGATCACGACACCCGGGTAGGCCCTGCCGCGGATATCGATGAAAATCATGTCCGGGTCTGTGAGCCAGCGGCGGAACGATTCATAAGCGCGTTCGCGCTTTTCAGTGATTTCCTGAACGGCGCGAATTCTGGCTTCGCAGGCCTTATAAGCGTCGGTGTCCGGGTTCGTGAGACGCTTCATGCGGCCCTTGATGGTGCGCACCACCTGGCGCGCTTCGAGCACTGCGTTTTGCAGGTGTTCGCGTTCCGCGCCGTTCTGGCTGTCAAAGACATGCTCGATGATGAGCGTGACCGCGCCGCCTGCGGGAGAGCCCGCGTTTTCGAGAATCATGCACTGGCCGCAGCGGATGGTGCTGGAGAGGATTTTGGCGGCATCTGATTTCATGATCATGCGGCGTCCGGCGCGCACATCGCATTCGCTGATGGTGAATCGGGCCAGCACGTCGAGTCCGGCGCGCAGGGTGCAGTTTTCGGCAAATCCGGTGCGGATGGAAGCCGCGGCCTGTACTGTGGCCTGGCCGCCGCCGCTGATGCCTTCAATGACATTGATGCTGCTTGTGCGCGATACCAGGGATGTGTTTTCGGCGCGGCCCTGGATGATGAGTTTCTTTTTAGCATCAATGGCGCCGGCGTTTTTTACATGCCTGCGCACGATCAACCGCCCGTCAAAAGGCACAATGCCAGCGATGCCGGAGATGTTTTGGAATATGCGCGTGGGGTCCACGCACACGGACTGTTTTTTCCAGTAAGGGATGCCGCTGCATGAAGCGTGCAGGCGCAGGCCCT
>Ga0351874_1015_pt3 | contig 45320 bp, 47 predicted proteins | sample BONcelFGM3001C13_FD_206790 | JGI IMG/M metagenome (GOLD analysis project Ga0351874, IMG submission 206790) | Enriched cells from coal bed in the Powder River Basin, Montana, United States - BONCAT cells FGM rep3 HSBNCT.FGM.300.1.C13 ...
CAAAATTTTTTGAAGGTCGTCGAACAGTCCCGCCTTTGGCGGGAGTTCGAGTCAATGAAAGCAAAAGAAAACAAGGGGATCAAAATACGATCCCCCTGTTTTCTTTTGCGCTCCCAACGGGAAGTCAGAGTTTGGATTCCCAAACTCTGACACTTCAGCATCAGAGAGCTCGCCTATTCGGCGAGCAAAATTTTTTGAAGGTCGTCGAACAGTCCCGCCTTTGGCGGGAGTTCGAGTCAATGAAAGCAAAAGAAAACAAGGGGATCAAAATACGATCCCCTTGTTTTCTTTTGCGCTCCCAACGGGACTCGAACCCGTGTCTTAGCCTTGAGAGGGCTATGTCCTAGACCGCTAGACGATGGGAGCATTGATAATTTCAAGTTTTCAACCAACAAAAAAACATGCCGAATTGGAACTAACCGCTAGGTCCTACGTTCATCACATCCGTAATCGTCCGCCCTTGGCGGTCTTTGGCGGCTGTGTATTCACTCCGGACATCCATCGCTGTAATCGTTGCGTCTGCTTAAACAAGCCCCCGCAACTCAACAGCGATGTAACGATGGGAGCATTGGCCGATGCGGCAACAATGCGAACAATGCGGAATGCGGGGGCAACTAACAGATAACCATTGCCCGGGCAAGGGAAAAAACTATTTTGCCTTGCCCTGATTTGCTACTGCGGCAAGGGCTGCGGCTACCGCGTTTGGGTCGCCCAAATAATAATGTTTTATGGGTTTTAGATCCCCGTCTAATTCATATACGAGCGGAATTCCGGTGGGTATATTGAGCTTTAATATCGCTTCGTCTGAAATACCGTCGAGATGTTTTACGAGCGCGCGCAAGCTGTTGCCGTGCGCTGCGACGATTACTTTTTTGCCGGATTTTATAGCCGGCGCGATTTCATCAAACCATTGCGGAAGAAATCTTTCCACCGTATCTTTTAGACATTCAGTAAGCGGCAGTTCATTTTTTGAAAGTGATGCATAGCGTGGGTCGCGGCCCGGATAGCGCGGGTCATCGTCGGCAAGCGCAGGCGGTGGGATGTCGTAGCTTCTGCGCCAAGTGAGCACCTGTTCCTCGCCGTGCTTGGCTGCCGTCTCGGCTTTGTTAAGTCCCTGCAATGCTCCGTAGTGGCGTTCGTTTAATCGCCAAGAGCGATAGACGGGTATCCACATAAGATCCATCTCGTCCATCACTATCCAAAGAGTTCTTATCGCTCGTTTTAAAACCGATGTATATGCGACATCGAAGGCATAGCCTTCCTTAAGAAGCGTCTTTCCGGCCTCGTGGGCTTCCAAAAGCCCTTTGTCGGAAAGATCCACATCCGTCCATCCGGTAAATCTGTTTTCCTTATTCCAGTCGCTCTCGCCGTGTCTTAATAGAACCACTTTGTACATAAGATAATCTCCGTCATCTGGTTTTACCTCGGCCTTGACCTTGACCTTAACCGTAACCTCACTTTTTCGCAAACACGTTTAAAAGATCTATCGGTATTGGAAAGAGTGTAGTTGAATTGTTTTCCGTGGCGATTTCAGAGAGCGTCTGCAAATATCTCATCTGCAGCGCCATCGGATGACTTTCCATCATCTTCGCCGCCTCGACGAGCTTTGCGGCCGCCTGAAATTCGGCCTCGGCGCCGATTATCTTCGCCCGGCGTTCGCGTTCGGCCTCGGCTTGGCGCGCCATGGCGCGCTTTAGCTGCTCGGTGAGATCTACGTGCTTGACCTCGACGTTGGAGACCTTGATCCCCCAAGGATCGGTCTGTTTATCGAGTATCTCCTGAAGCTGGCTGTTGATTTCATCGCGCTTGGAGAGAAGGTCGTCTAGTTCATGCTCACCGACGACGCTGCGAAGGGTGGTCTGCGCCATCTGGCTTGTCGCAAAACCGTAATTTTCAACTTCCGTGATGGCTTTATTTGGTTCCATCACGCGAAAGTAAATGACGGCATTGACTTGCACAGAAACGTTATCCTTGGTGATGATGTCCTGCGGCGGGACATCTAGGGCCAAAAGCCTCAAACTAACCCGAACCATCTTGTCGATAGGCTTGAAGATAAAAACGATGCCGGGGCCTTTGGGCTTTTCAAGGAGTCTTCCCAATCGGAATATAACGCCTCTTTCGTATTCGCGTAGAATTTTTATGCATGACAATAGATAGATAACTACAAAACCGACTATCATGAGGGCAGGGCTAAACATTGGCATGGCATCTCCTTTTTTAGGAACCGGAAACCCGGTTCACTATAATGAATCTGTTTGTTGGTCGCTCTCCACAAGTAACGTCATTCCATCGACGATTTTAACTATTACTTTGTCGCCCTTTGAAAAAAAACTGGTTCCCTTCGCGTTCCAAATCTCGCCATGGACGAGTACTTTGCCCTCGCTACCGTTCCACGCTACGACCTCGCCTTTCATGTCGATGAGACCGTCGATGCCGGTGGATGGCCGCCGTCTTCTGGAGCGTGTGATCACAAACACCAAAAACAGCACGATCGACAAGGTTGCACCAGTAAAGGCGTAAACAAGCGGCATCGATACGCGCATGAAGTCGTGAGGTGTATCGAAGAGGATGAGCGAGCCCACAAAAAGTGTCGTAACTCCGCCCAATGTCAAAAGCCCGTAACTTACAATCCTGATTTCGGCGATTAGCATCGCGATGCCAAGGATTATGAGCGCCACGCCGGCGTAGTTTGTGGGCAAGACCTGCAGTCCGAAAAAAGCGAGTATTATGGCCACCGTGCCCGCTATCCCCGGAAAACCTATGCCGGGGCTGGTAAATTCGAAGATGAGGCCGTAGAACCCTAGCATTAAAAGAATGTAGGCGATATTGGGATGGGCCAGAAGCGCCAGCCACTTGATGCGAAAATTCTTTTCGATGTCTGTGATCTGTTTTCCGGCGGTTTTTATTTCCAACGTTTTGTCGCCGATGGTCACTTTCATGCCGTCGAGTATTTTTATAAGCTCGTCTGAATCTTTGGCGATGAAATCTATGATACCCTCTTTAAGAGCCTCCGCCGCTGTGACGGAAACGCTTTCCGTAACCGCCTTGACGGCCCAAGCCTCATTGCGGTTGCGTTCACTGGCGATGGCTTTTATCCAGGCTGTGGTGTCGTTTAGTATCTTGTCTTCCATGGGCGCGCCGGGTTTCTTGCTTTTTTTGTTTTTCTCCGGTTTCTCGTCTTCGATCTCTTTTTGATTTTTTGATATGAGGCGCTTTATGATTTCTCCAAAGGAATTTTCCGAATCTTTTTCCTGTCCAACGCTTACAGGATGCGCGGCGCCGATGTTGGTCGAAGGCGCCATGGCAGCCAGGTTTGCGGCGAGCGTGATGAACACCCCCGCGGACCCGGCTCGCGCGCCGTCTGGTGCGACATACACCACCACCGGGATTTTTGCCGCCAGCATTCGTTTGACTATCGTTCTGGTGGAAGCGACGAGACCTCCCGGCGTGTCTAGTTCTATAATGATAGCCACGGCGTTTTTCTCTTCGGCAGTATCTAGGGCTTGCACGATGTATTCTGCGCTCACCGGATTTATGATGTCGTCATCGAGCCTTATGCGAAAGATGCCGCCTTCGTCGTCTGCAAGGACGGTAGCGGCGGTGCCGATAAGTACGAGAAGCAGGATTATTCGTATGAGCACTTTCATGGCAGGCCGCATTTAATGCCCAAAAAATACCGACTGTCAATGTGATAACTATTTTGAAATTATTGGTTAATTTTAGAGCCGGGTGAAATTGAGCTGAATTTTGACAACTCTTTTCATAATCGGACGATAAAGGTATGGAGGGTATCCATGAAAGAGATTCTCGCTTTTGTCATATTTTTAGCGGTGCTTGGAGCGGCATCCGGTCATGCCGAAGGGGGTTGCCCCGACCGCGCCAATAGGCTCGAAGATTTTGCCGGATGTATGGTGAATGTGCGTGGCGTGGGACCCATGTATCGCGGTACTCTGGCCGATTTAAACGGCGATTCACATAGGGACCTCATGTATGTCATGAACACAAGACCCGTAGTCGGAGGGCATTCGGTTTATATGCCTGCAGGTGTCTTTGCTCCGATGGTGAGCGTTGCCGCCAGTCAGGCATATCGCAATTCAAGCCACTCCACATTTTGGACGTGGTGGACCATGCGCAACATAATGGGCTATTACTGATTTTCAGGGGATATCTTGCCCACTATCATCATAAAATGTATAATCCGCTTCCATGACGCCGATAAAACCGTTTGGACTGGTTCCCGGGGACAGGATAGGGATAATAGCTCCTGCATCGAGCTTTGAAGCCCGCGGCCTAAAGCGCGGTATGAACAAGCTGCGCTGGTGGGGGTTTGAGCCGATCGTTCCGCGCGGCGTTTTAAAACATGCCAAAAAACCAAAAGAAAATGAACGCAAGAGGCGCTCCGAGGAAAAAGCGAGGTTGCTGGTGGAAATGTTTATGGATCCATCGATCAACGCCATATTTTGTGCCGAAGGAGGGTATGGTTCCATAGCTCTCATCCCCCATCTGGAAAAGGTCGATCTTTCGCCTTATCCCAAGATATTCGTGGGTTTTTCGGATATAACCATACTGCTTCTTTATTTTCTGGAAAAATACGGATGGGTGACGTTCCATGGGCCGACCGTTGCGCAGGAGATCTACAAGGGCATGCCGCCTACGACCGAAATCGCTTTACAGGAATCCATCACCAAAAGGACGCGGCTTGGGGATATATATGGCCGCGACCTTACGGTCATTCGTCCGGGAGAGGCCAGAGGGCGCGTGGTGGGTGGAAATCTCACCCGGTTGCTTCGTACTTTAGGCACGGGTTTCGAGATCGATACGCGTGACAGGATACTTTTTCTCGAAGAGGTGGATGAAGGTCACATGCAGATAGACGGAGACTTAAATCACCTAAGGCTTGCAGGAAAATTCGAAAATGTTAAGGGTGTTGTGTTCTCGGAGATGTCTCGCTGTCTGTCCGGAAGAAGAAAGGACATGATGACGTTTCTCAGGAGGCATTTTAAGAACGATAATTTTCCCGTTCTTTTCGGTCTTCCATCGGGACACGGAATAGAAAATATAACGATACCTTTTGGCATCAAGGCAAGGCTTACGAGCGAGCCTCCGAGGTTGACGCTAGAGGAAAGCGGGGTTAGGTGACTGTCCCTGCCTGTGGCAGGAACGAGGGATCCCGAAGGAGAAAAATTTTTATGGGCAATCAACTAAAACAGGCACTTATAGATGCTGGTATCGTTTCAAAAAAAGATCTCGAGCGCGAGAAGATAAAAAAGCGCCACGTGTCAAAAAGTTCCAAGATCAGGCAGGATCAGATACGCATAGTGTGCGAGGTTTGCGACAAAACAGCTCCTGACGTGGAAAGATATCAGCATAAAAACCGTTTGATCACCGGAAAAGAATGGCTGTGTATTCCCTGTGCCGATCAATACTGCATAGATGACGAGTTCCGTAATACTCATCAGAGTTCCCACGCCAAAAGCGGGCTTTTCAGGAGGCAGTACGGGCGGACGAAGCGGTTTTGAGCCTAACCATTACCAAACGAGATTAAATCTAAGAATTAAAATTTGCGGGTACGATCGGATATTATTAACTGCAGATTAAATGATTAGCGATTAGGGAATTAATGACCAGAGATTACCTTAGCTTATAGAGCATCCTCGTCACCTGAAGCATGGCGTTATGCAGCCCGTCATAGCTTGATTTGCTGATATATCCATAGGCCATCGCGATATCTAGTATCGACGCTGACTCGGCTGTGGAACCTATTGCGATATCGAAAAATCTGCGCCTTTCCTTGATAGACCGCCTGCCGTTTCCTTCGGCTATATTCAAGATAGAGCTGGAAAGCGCCCTTTTAAGCTGATCTACGAGATATCCCGAACCCGTGGGCCATGTGGCGATGAGTTGTGGCATCCTTTTTGCCACATCAAGGCAAAGATTGTAGCAGTGAAGCCGCTGATGACCAAACATAAATCCTCCTATCGTGATTTTAATTTCAAAGCCTCTCAACCTTTCGGGAGGCTTTGAAATTAAAATCACAAAGGGAGGGTTTTTAAATGAATCATCAGCGGCTTCACTGCTACGGTCTTTTGCTTTCGGTCGCAAAAAAGATGCCAAAACTCATCGCAAGCCTTCCGCGTGGGAATTATTATCTGGAAGATCAGCTAAAAAGGGCGCTTTCCAGTGCTTTATTAAATCTCGCCGAAGGAAACGGCAGGCGGTCGAGAAAAGATAGAAATCGATTTTTCGATATCGCGCTTGGGTCAATAGCCGAGTCGGCGTCGGTTTTGGATATTGTTGAGGCTTATGGCTATATATCGGCAAGTAAGCAAGATGAGCTAAAGACTCTGCTTAGACGGTCATATGCCATGATCATCAATCTCAAAAAGGCGGATCTTATATCTTGAATCTTAAGGTTCTTAATCTTTAGCTTCATCTTCATATTGAATCTCGCAGCTTATCCGATGATTTTTTGAGCAATCGGTTTTTTGGTTATTGGAAAGTTCCTATTTCTTCCAAAATGCCGGTACGAGAAGAATCAAAACCGTATATATCTCGAGACGGCCGAGTATCATGCAGAAGGTAAGCAGCGCTTTGCCGGCGGTGGGGATGGCGAAGTAGTTTTCCATGGGGCCGACTTTTCCAAGGCCCGGTCCCACGTTTCCAAGCGATGCCGCAACGGAGCTCATTGATGTTATAATGTCCACATTGAGAGTGGTCATGATGAGTGATGCAACGGCAAATATTCCTATATAAAACAGAAAAAAACCACTGACGCTTTCCATGATGTCCTTTTGCACAACTTTACCGCCTAGTTTTACCGAGGCAAAGGCGCTGGGATGTATAAGTCTGAAAATCTCCCTGTAAGCATATTTAAACAACAAGACTATGCGTACAACCTTTACCGAACCGCTGGTCGATCCTGAACATGCTCCTATGAACATAAGTAGCATTAGGATCATTTGGGTGGCAAAGGGCCATATCGAGTAATCGGCCGTAGTAAATCCAGTTGTCGTTATTATGGATACTACCTGAAACGAAGCGTATCGCAGCGCTTCGAATATATCTCCGTATGATCCGGTTAGAAATAGGATTGAGCTGACAACCGATATAGTTACGATAACTATTGCTGCGAAGTACTTAAATTCACTGTTTTTAAGGTATGATAATGGTTTTCCGGTGAAAGCCAAATAGTGTAACGAAAAATTTATTCCACCGCATATCATGAACGCTAATATGATAACATCAACAGAGATGCTGTGGAATGAGCTTATGGAAGCGTCTCGGGTTGAAAAACCTCCACCCGACAAGGTTGCAAAAGATTGGCAGATTGCATCAAAAAATGACAATCCGGCGAACATTAGAAGCAGTATTTCGATCACGGTAAGTGCAGCATACACAATCCATAGCGTCGCCGCTGTTTCGCGTATTCTTGGACGGAGCTTGTCCTTTGTAGGTCCCGGTGATTCGGCGTTGAAAAGCTGGTTTCCACCGACGCCCAGAAGCGGAAGTATCGCGACCGCCAAAACGATTATTCCCATGCCGCCCAGCCAGTGCGTAAGGCTTCTCCAGAACAAAATTCCTTTGCCAAGGCTTTCTATGGAGACGGTTGCGCCAAGTACCGATGCCCCGGTAGTCGTAAAACCAGATATCGATTCAAAATAGCAGTTGATGAAATTCGTGAAATTCATGGGGCCGAGCATCTTCGAGAGGAAGAAGGGGAGGGCGCCGAAAAACCCCACACTTGCCCAGCCAAGGGCGACTATTATGAATCCCTCGCGATGTGAGATGTCCTCCTTGGGCGCTTTGAACACGAAGCAAAATGCCAGCGAGACGCTTAAGGTTATCACCATGGACATGGTAAGGGCGTCGAGGTTTCTCCCGTTGTCATAGACGGCGAAAATTATAGGAAAGGCCATTGTAAGGCCCAAAAAAAAGTTGAGCCGTGCCAATACGGCCATTACAAGGCTAAATCTCATCAGAAATACTCCAGCTTGACTGTCATGAATTTTTCAAGTTTCGATATCGCTTCTCGTTTTGCGATTAGAATTACGTTGTCGCCGGGCTCTATCGTCGTACTTCCCCAAGGGACTATGATTTCGTTTTTGCGAAAAATGGAGATCACGAGAACCCCTTCGGGAAGCTTTAATTTGCTAAGCGGTTTGCCCACGATGTCCGAGGTTTCCAGAGCCTCCATTTCTATGATCTCGGCGGCCGCCTTTATCGACGAGACGTGAAGTATCCTGCCTTTTCTCAGGAACTGCAAAATAGTGCTATTGGCGATCTGTCTTGGGTTGATGACGACATCTACCCCTATGGCCGAGACTAGAGGCTGATATGCCGTTTTGTGCGTAAGCGCTATGGACATGGGGCATCCGAGCCGCTTGGCCAAGAGTGCGCTTATGATGTTGTCTTCGTCATCTTTTGTGACTGCGACGAAGGCATCCATCCTGCCGATATTTTCCTCTTCGAGAAGATCCTGATCGGTTCCTTGAGCATTTAGTATGATGGTTTTGTCAAGCATCCGGCTTGCCACCGAGCAGATCTTCGGGTCGGGTTCGATGAGTTTTACGTTTACCCCGCGTTGTTCAAGCGATGCGGCTAGGTTTCTGCCGATGAATCCGCCGCCGTGTATGATTATGTTATCTATCTTTTCGAGCCTGTAGCCTAGAAGTTTCATGCCGTCGAAAACGTTGTCGCGGTCGGCCACGAAATAAACCTCGTCTCCTATGCGTATCTCGTCTTCACCGGTGGGTATCATGAAATCGTTGCCGCGGACGATGGCCGCAATAAGAAAATGTTTTTTAACTCGAAGGTCCGTTAGATCCTTCAGCCTTTTCCCCACCAAGCCCGATTCCCCGCGCACTTTGGTGCCAACCACCCGGAGCCTTCCGCCGAAGAAGTCTATGATATCGTGAGAGCCGGGGACCTGAAGGATTTTTCCGATGGCCTTCGCCGCTTCTTTGTCGGGATTGATGACCAGGTTTATATTGAGATCCTGCTGGAATTTTTCTTCTTCTATATCGAACTCGGGATTTCTGATTCTGGCTATGCGGATCGCCTGCGGGGCTTCCATGCCGGCGAGGATCGTCGTTAGCAGATTTACCTCGTCACTGTCGGTGACGGAGATGACCATCTCGGCTTTCGTGAGCCCTGCCTCGTGTAACACGTGAGGAGCTGCTCCGTTTCCAATTATGAATTTGGCGTCCAAATTTTCCCGGATTTCATCCACTACGCGCTCGTTTTTGTCGATGATGACGACATCTCTATTTTCGCGTATCAGCTCTTCGGCGATGAACTGCCCTATTTCGCCGCAGCCTATAATGAGTATGCTCACGCTGGCTCCTTTTTGATTTCGCAACATACTACGCCTTGTGCCGTGCTGTTCAAGAAATTTAATAAGGGTATCTTTAAAAAACCGCAAATTTTAATTTCATGCAGTTCATCAGATCGTTCTCCAAAATAAAAAAATCCCCGGCCTTTCGGACCGGGGATTTTCCTGTAGTCGAGTTGAATCAACCAGCTGATGCTTCGACGTTGGACGCCTGCAGGCCCTTGGGGCCATCAACGACTTCGAACTGCACCTTCTGTCCCTCGCGCAGGGTCTTGAAACCCTCGTTCTTGATAGCGGAAAAATGGACGAATACGTCCTCTCCACCATCTTCGGGCTCGATGAAACCAAAACCCTTCGCATCGTTGAACCATTTTACAGTACCTTTCTTCGCCATACAAATCCTTCCTTTCGTTCTCCTACAGCTTCGTCGGCCCTGCGCCGAAAACCATTTACAACGCCAGCCTTCGAAATTTTTTAAAAAACTCCGGCGGAGCCTATGCCAAAGTCGTCTCACATGCAAGCTAAAACTGGTGATCAAAACTATCAGCCGCGTGTTTTGCGAATTCTCGCAAAAAGACCGCTAAACATGCTTAAATCCTTTTTTGTAAGTCCCGCTCTTCCAAATAACTTATTGAATTGATTGATTATTTTTGTTTTTATTGGGTAATCTTTTTGGTCTTTATAATCGAGAACCTCAAGGGTTTCTTCAAGTTTCGCTATTGTGGAAGCCACTTCTTTTTTTGTCGCGAAGGTCTCTTTTGTGTCGTGAACATGCAAAACTTCGTTGGCCAGGGCGCTTGTAAATAACTCATGGCAGGCGATTATGACCGATTGAGAGAGATTGATAGAGGGCAGTTTTGCCCCGGTGGGTATATGAACTATTTCATCAGCCATCGAAATTTCGCGGTTTGAGAGGCCGCTCTCTTCAGGGCCGAATATCATTCCTACCTTTCCCCTGCGGAGAAAGGAAACCGCCTTGGAAGCCGCTTCGCGCACGTCCATGCTGCGCCTTCTGGATTTTCCAAGTCTGCGCGTAAAGGCCAGAGTGTAAGAGAGGTCTGTCATGGCTTCTTTTAGTGAAGAGAATACCAGCGCATTTTCCAAAACGTCTTTGGCGCTTACCGCCCATGAGTAGGCATCACAGGTGAGGTATTTTGCCGGCGTGACAAGGCGCAGGTCGGTAATGCCGAAATTTTTCATCGCCCGTGCCGAAGCGCCGATGTTTGCATCTCCCTGCGGAGCGACGAGTATGATTGCAACGTTATCAGGCATGATGGCCTTCGTTAAATTTCCATATAGATGTTGTCAACGATGAACTTAGAAGTTATTAACGGTCTCATATTATTATGAGCCGTTAATGTACATCAGCACGAAAGAATGGAGGCAGAGATGACCACAGGCGAGGAAAGAAGAAAATTTGCGCGACTCGATTTGGCGCTTAACATAAGCTATCGGGTTATAGAGCGGGACCCGACACCACCGGTCGATCCCAGAGAAACGATATCGAGCGACATAAGCATGGGGGGGGGTGCGCCTTATGATGCCTTCGCGCATAGAAAACGGCACTATGCTCGAACTCGAAATCTATCTTGGAGAAGACGATTCCGTGCCTATAAAGGCGGAGGGTGAGGTGGTCTGGCAAAGCAGGATTTCCAAGACGAGCTTTGAAACCGGCGTCATGATAAAAGATATGGCCTCGGATAATAAAAGCAGGTTTATGCGGTTCGTGTTCGACCAAATGTCCAAAATGGTCTCAGGGTAGTTTTTTTCAGTGGGCGATATTTCTCCGTATTTCGCGCAACTTTTTTTAAAAAAATGCGATAAAAGGGTGAGATGACTCGAAAGAGCTTTTATAAAATTCTTCAGGTGGACCGCCACGCCGCAAATGAGGTTATATCCTCAGCCTATCGCACTCTCATGTCCAAATTAAAAAAGCATCCCGATCTAGGTGGTAATTTCGAAGAAGCCCAAGCCATCAACGAGGCCTATGAGACTCTTTCAGATCCGGCGAAAAGGGCCGCCTATGATATGGAAAAATGTGTCGAGCTTCGGTCAAATGAAAAAGAGAACCGACAGGAGCGTCGGCGCGTGCCCAGAAAGAATGTGGATGCCAAGGTTTCCTATTGTGTCAGCGATGAGGAAATTTGGCACTTCGCGAGAGTTAAAGATGTATCGGTGCTGGGTATAAGGCTTCAGTCCAAAAAGTCCTTCGGTATAGGAAAAAAACTCGTCATAGTGCCGGACAACGCATCGAAGGCCGCCATGCACGGAATTGTGAGGTGGCAGAGGATGTTTCATCCGTCGAATTTTGAAAGAATCTATGAGGCCGGTATCGAATTTTTCGACCAAATAATAGATGTCGAAGATCGCGTCCAAGCGTAATCTGTGTCGTCGTCACCGCTTGGCGAGGAACTTTCGTCTGAGGCGCTAAAATTTTTTTTCGGAACACATATCAGAATTTCTTCATCTTCATAATCTATGGAAGCAAGTTCGAAGTATGCCGGACACGCCTTCGCTCCCTGATCGTCATCTTCTGCTCTCATGACCCAAGATGCCTCGGCGATTTGGGCCGTCATAAGTGCCAAGGCAATCAATAACGCTACTGCATGTTTCATCTTTCCACCCCTTCCTGTTCGCATAAAAATCGCTCCGATAAGTTTTTATGCAAGTTGCGTTCCAAACGTCAAAAAGATAATAGAACGCTTAAACTATGATATTGCTGGGTTTGGCCGTGAAAACGGGTTTTTGCTGGTGGTTGATTGATCAATATGATTTAAAGAACTGTCAAAAAAACGACACTTTGACGATTTGAGTTGCGTGGCCCGTTTTGCTGTGGTTTTACTTCAAAAAACTTATTCTGGAGGTGTTATGAAAAAGCTCGATCTGTCCCGTTCGCAGGCTATGTGGAAGGAGGCCTTGGATATAGTTCCGGGCGGCGTGCTCGGCATAAGAAGGCCCTATAATTTCGTGCCCGGCGAATATCCACTTTTTCTCGATTGCGGAAAAGGCGGACGCGTTTGGGATGTGGATGGAAATGAGTACATAGACCTATTGTGCGCTTACGGTCCGATTATTTTGGGGCATAGAGAACCGGAAATCGACGAAGCGGTGAAGTTTCAAATGAACAAAGGTTTTTGTTTCAATCTTTGTCAGCCGCATCAAAATCTGTTGGCCAAGAAATTAAAAAACCTCATTGCCTGTGCCGAGCAGACCTTCTTCGTGAAGACCGGTTCCGATGCAACCTCATCGGCAGTCAGGATAGCTAGAGGATTTACAGGCAAAAAGAAGATAGCCCGCTGTGGATATCACGGGTGGCACGACTGGTGCTCCGAAGTTCATGGTGGAATTCCGGATGAAGTCAGCAGCCTTACCATCGAGTTTCATTATAACGATATTGCCTCACTGGAAAAAATACTCATTGAAAACAAAGATGAGGTTGCATGCATAATCATTACGCCTGTGGGGCATCCTCTGGCAAAGCCGGTAGAGGCGCCGAGGCCCGGCTTTCTCGAAGATGTCAGAAAACTCGCCGATAGCCACGGTGCGGTCCTTATATTCGATGAGATAAGGACCGGATTTAGAGTGGCGCTAGGCGGTGCTGCCCAGAGATATGGTGTGATTCCCGATATGGCTCTTTTTGGAAAAGCCATGGCCAACGGCTATCCCATAGCCGCCGTATGCGGAAAGAAAAATATCATGAAGGTTTTGGCTGATGCGCAGGTCTTTATATCCTCCACTTATTTTCCAAACAGTCTGGAGATGACCGCCGCGCTAAAGACTATAGAGATACTCGAGCGAGAAAGAGTTTGCGATTCTATATGGGAACGCGGCACCAAGTTTCTTTCCGATATTTCTGAAATTGCGGCCTCGTTTAATGTCGGTGCCAGAATATCCGGCATACCACCGATGCCGTGCATCACGTTCGATGCCGATCCTGCAAAAAAATACAAGGAGCGCAGAACCTTGTTTTTCACCGAAGCGATAAGGCGAGGTCTTTTCATGCAGCCCTATCACCATTCCTATATTGCCCACCGCCATACCGACACGGACATCGAAGAAACAAAAGAGATCGTGCGACAGTCCTTCTCGGAGGTGGCGAGAAAAATCCCATAACCTAAGAATAGCAGGATGATCGAACTTCCCGATTTCTGAATAGATCCCCGGGCTATTTTGGAAGAGTGTCCGGCGTTGCCTTGCCAGAAGATAGGGTAAAAAGAGAATCTGGAAGTCCTGAATTGGTTTTTATATTCTTGAATATGTAGTGGCTTTTGTTTCCCGAAAGATTGTTGATTATGATTTCCTCGGCGAGGTTTTGAGCGTTAAACAAGGCGTCTATCGATTTGAAGTGAGGTTTTTTGGACAAAGGCGTTAGGTGCAGTGCCGTTTTTCTCTTCGTGGTTTCAGAAAATGCCGTGCTGTTCTTTGTCAAAAAATCTCGCTCGAGCTTTCCAAATCCATCCAAGAAAGAGAGGGCTTCCTTTGGCATGTTTTTGTCATCTGCGGCGTAGGTTTGAAGGTTAGAGGTGTCGTCTGGGCCGTCGCTTGGGCAATAGATCCAAAGCGTCGTTCCGTCCGATACGTAATTTTTAGGATCCTTTCCGGAATATTCGATGCGGAACTTGCCCTTTTTTTTCAGGAATATTTTCCCCCGTCTCGTGAGGGTTTTTTCTAGAAGTTCGATATGGGTTTTCTGAATAAATTCCGCCGATAGATCGTTCCAAGAGGCATTGGCCTTTTCAATCGCAGCCGATTCATCGGCGAGATCGCCTGCCAATGCGCCCGGCGATAAAAATGAAACGATCGATATTGTGGCAATAATCGTCGCAGCCTGCCAGCATAACCGCCGGGTGGTTTTTACGCATTTTGACATTTACTGTTTCTCCCAAGATTTTTATCGCAGCCTTTTATTCAAAATTGCTAACTAGCACTTGACGAGGTTTGCTTCCATCGGCCGGCCCCACCACGCCCTCAAGCTCCATTCGCTCTATCATTCGTGCAGCCCGATTGTAACCTATGCGAAGTTTTCGCTGCACCATCGAGATGGATGCCTGCTTCGTTTCAGCGACTATTTTAACGGCTTGATCGTAGAGCTCGTCATTTTCTCCGTCCTCTTCGCCATTGCCGCCGGTTTTTTCAGGTTCCTTTAATATCGTTTCATCGTAGATGGGTTGTCCCTGTTCCTTTATGTGCGAGACGACGCGCGAGATATCTGAGTCGGTGATGTAGGAACCGTGTATGCGGATGACGTTGCCGCCTTGCGGCGTCATAAACAGCATATCTCCCATGCCAAGAAGCGTCTCGGCGCCCATGCCGTCCAGGATCGTCCGGGAATCGTGTTTGGAGGTCACCTTGAAGGCTATGCGAGCCGGGAAGTTTGCCTTTATGAGTCCGGTGATGACATCTACGCTAGGGCGCTGGGTGGCAAGTATGAGATGTATGCCAGCGGCGCGGGCCATCTGGGCGAGCCGGGTGATGCATTCCTCCATTTCTTGAGTGGAGGTCATCATAAGGTCGGCTAGTTCATCGATTATTATGACTATGTAGGGGATCTCTCCGGTATGCGCTGGTGCCTCGGGGTTTTGTTCTATCATCTCGTTCGCCTTTTCCGGCGAGACTATGTCGATAAGCCCTTTTTTTATCTTGTCGTTGTAGCCAAGTATGTTTCTGGTTCCGGTGTCAGCCATAAGGCGATAGCGTCTTCCCATTTCGCGTATGGCCCAGCGCAACGCCTGAACCGCGGGCTTGGCCTTTGTCACAACAGGCAAGAGCAGATGCGGAATCCCATCGTAAATCGAAAGTTCGAGCATCTTGGGATCTACGAGTATCATCCTCACATCCGCTGGCGACGATCTGTATAATATGCTTACGATTATCGTATTGATGGCGACGCTCTTGCCCGAACCTGTGGCTCCTGCGATGAGGAGATGCGGCATTTTGGTCAGATCGGAAACCATGGAATGACCGGCTGTGCTGGAACCTAAAAGCAGCGGGAGTTTTGAATTTAATTTTGCGAATTGCTGCGAGCCGATGATGTCCTTTAGCCAAACGATTTCTCGTTCGCTGTTTGGAACCTCGATGCCTATAGCGGCCTTTCCCGGCAGATGCGGTACGATGCGAACCGAGCGTCCGCTTAAAGCCAGCGAAAGATCGTCTTGAAGGTTGACGATTTTATTGATCTTTGTGCCCGGCGATGGCTCAAATTCGTACATGGTAATGACCGGACCCGGATGTATGGCAATAACCTTTCCAATTACGTCGAAGTCGAGCAGCTTTTTTTCGAGAAGGAGCGAGTTTTTCTTGAGAGTTTCTTCGTTCACCTCGACCTTTTTACGCTCCTCGGCATCTAATAGGGATAGTGGCGGCGGCTCATAGCCTTCTAAATTCATCTTTTGAAATTTAAGCTGTTCGTCGGAGGCGCGTTTTCTCTTTTCGTCAGCGCGCTTTAGTATTTTTGGACCCGGAAATCCTGAGACGGATTTAGAAGCCGCTTCTTCGGTGCAAGGCCCTGCCGTCGCTGGCACTGATGCCTGTTCAAGATCAAGGGAACCTTTGGCCCGGCGAACCGGCATAAGTTTTATAATATTCGATTTTTCAGTGATCTCTCCATTTTTAGAATCGGGGGATTGTCTGTGTATGGTAGGTTCGGACGACTTTTCGCGCCGGGTAAAGATGGATTTCCACTGGGCCTTCAAAAAATTCCATGAAAATCTGGCGCCGGAAGATATTTCCCGTGCGCTGTTTAATGAAACCCAGCGAATACCCAGCCACGCTTTGATAGCGAACAATAGGGCATATTTTTTGAGTCCTGAGGCGAGAGTTAAAAGAGAAAGTTTCGTGGCCAGAAGAAAAAAGAGCATGAAGCCCGAAGCGGAGATGACGTAGGCGCCGGGTTTGTTTAAATAGTGAGAAAGCACGGTTCCCAAAAGGCCGCCCAGTATTCCGCCGCCGGGCACCGGCTGGGAGCGTATGTTTATCACCTCGAAACGAAGGTGTATGAGAGATGCCGCGAACACAACTGTGAGAATATAAAATATAGCCTCGCGAACCCGAATCTTTACGTGATGTCCGGATATCTGCAAAAATGCTATGAGGAAGCACATGACGGATGTGAGATAAGCGCTTATTCCAAAGACGGTGAAAAGCATGTCCGCGAGATAGGCGCCGACGATTCCACCCAGGTTTTCAACGCGATTTAGGCTGGAGGCGGAGTTGATGGCAGGATCGGCAGGGCTGTAGGACAGAAGGCAAAGCGTCAGGAATATGCCAAGTCCCAGAAAAATTATGGCGAATATGTCACGTCTGAAATCTATTTTGTTTCCCCGTTTGGATGGAGGCATTTTTTATGTCCTATGTCTTAGATGTAACTAATTGATATATAACGATTATTTCTGCGGGATTATACGCCGCCTACGGTCTTATGTCAACTTATCGCGGGACCTGCGAATTGCCCCGAATCATCCTGCAATAAGATTCGAAAAATAGGCCACTATGTCCGGATCGAATTGGGTGCCGGAGGCGCGCTTTATCTCATCTAATGCATCGTCTAGTGAAAGGGGCTTTGGCCTGTAGGGCTGCGGGTTCGTCATTACATCCCAGGCTTCGGCCACCGCTATTATGCGGGCTGTGATCGGAATAGATTCGCCGGAAAGTTTTTCAGGGTATCCCTCGCCGTCAAAACGTTCGTGATGGTGGAGTATGCCGCCTATTTCCTCGTTTAGAAAGGGAGAGGCGCCTAGTATCTGCACAGCTAAGAGAGGATGTTTTTGCAACAGTTCTTGTTCAGGGAAAGTTAGGCGACCGGGCTTTGTGAGTATTTCAGGATCGATCGCGAGTTTTCCAGCATCATGCAAAAGCCCTGCGCGATAGACGGATTTCGTTTTGGATTCTTCAAGGCCCATGGACTCGGCTAGTCTTCTGGAAAAAAACGCAACACGCTCTGAATGTGGCAGTATATGTCGTTTTAGCATTGGTATTTCGCCGATTGCGTTCATGAGCGACTGGAAATAATTTCTGAAGGCCTCCTTCGATATTCCGGCCAGTCTTTCTCCAAGTTGTTCGACGATCTGTTTGTTTTCGCGGACTACCCTTCTCCTTTCATCGATTTCTGCTTGGGTGCAGATGGAGCTTTGGCTGTTTCTTTTAGCTTCGATAAGCGCCCCAATTGCCGTGCGCAAAAGGTCGTCGCTGGTTGTGACAGATTCGCCAAGTGCCGCAATTCCAGAGCTCAAAACGGGCTCTATTTTCGTGCCTTCATGTTCAAGTCCCATCCCGGAAATTTTTTCCTGCATGCGTTGCGTGACGATTCTGGCGGCGGCTTCGCCGGTTTCGGGTAAAATGACGGCTATTTCGTTGTCACCGTATCTGGCCGGGATATCCACGTCGCGCACGGAATTTTTGATTATGCCGGAAACTCCGACGAGGACCTTTTCACCTTGGGCATGACCGAACGTTTTGTTGATGGTGCTGAAATTTTTTATCGATATTATTACGAGTCCCAAATTTCTCTTGTAACGGTTTGCTTTTTTTACCTCACTTGTCAGCACCTCCAGAAAATGGCGGTTATTATAGAAACCGGTAAGTTCGTCCTTTATGGATAGTTCCTTTAGATGTCTTGAGGTGCGAAGGAGCTGCTCGTGAAGGCGCTGTCTTTCGAGTAAATGATGTACTGCCTGAATAAGCCCCATGCCGCGCAGATCGTCTTTTGCAACTATGGAACGCCTGCTTGTAAGATATTTGCCGAAAATTTTTACGGAGGCGAAATCTTTTATGAGGATGATCGACGGTATATCAGGCAGTAGCTCAATGGCTTGGTCCAACCCGTCATCTTGGAAAAGTTCTGTATCGATGATGACCACCGAGGCGGCTTCCCGAGGAGGTTCTTTCGGGTTCGTATATCCTGCAACCTTGACCCCCGGGTATATATGGGAGAGCGTGGCGAGAGTCGTTTTTACGAAGAAGTCGTTGGCGGTCAGGAAATTTATGATGATATTATTGCCATCGGGGAAAAGGTTTCTCATAGACCGCATATCATATTTGCCCGTCGTGCAGGTTGCAAAATGTTTTTTAATTCTCTATTGATGATGCGGATATATGAGACTTCGTCCCAAAGCCATTTTCGTCATCATCTCGATTCTTGCGGCCGTTTTCCTTTCAAATGGGTCATTTGCCTCGGGCGGCGAAGAGGAAATAAAAAAAGAGATGCTGGTCGGTCAGGAGCTTATTCTAAAGAGGCATTATCCCGAGGCCCTCAAGATTTTCGAAAAAATAAAATTGCAATATCCCGATTCACCCTCGGGGTGTTTTGGTGAAATGGCAGTCTATGAAGTGCAGATGCTAGAGCGCGAGGATTTGCATCTGGAGCGCGAACTCAAAAAGGCGGCCGATGAAGGATTAGGGCGGATAAGCATCTTGCTTCAGCGCTACAACCCCTCTGCCTGGGATCTTTTTATATCCGGTGCGATCTACGGACTAGACGGTTTTTTTAAGGCGCGAAAAGGTCAGTGGTGGGACGCCTATGTGATGGGCAACAAGTCGAGGCAGCTATTTAAGCGAGTCAAGGAAATTGACCCAAGCTATCTCGATGCCGATTTCGGGCTTGGTATGTACCTTTACTGGCGTTCTGTGTTTACGAGAGATCTTTGGTTTTTGAAATTCATTCCCAATAAGCGTGACGAAGGCCTTTTCATCGTCAAAAACGTTGCTGAAAACGGCAGGTTTGCAAAAGACATGGCGGGAATAAATCTGGGCTTGGCGTATTTAGAGGAAGGGATGTATCGCGATGCAGGTCAAATCTTCGCCTCTTATGTCGAAAGGTATCCCGAAAATGTGATTTTGAGAAAGCTTTTAGGCAAGGTTCTCACCGCCGAGGGAAAATACGATGCGGCGATCACGCAATTTCGCGAAATTTTGAATATCGACAAAAAATCGGTGAAGGCCCATTATTTTTTGGGGGCTACGTTGGTTTTGAAGGCCGATCCGCAATATTATGCCGATGCGGAAAGAGAGCTTCGTCATTTTTTAAAGGCACAAAAAGGCGCTTACTGGCCCGCTGCCGCGCATTACTGGCTGGGGCGTCTGGCCGAACTTAGGGGAGACAAAAAGACCGCCGATTTGGAATACGCAACAGCCAGAAAGTTAAATCCAAAACTCGACGAGGCCATAAAACGCGTTCGCGGTATGGGCGGTGGCGTTTGAAAAATAAACTCGTGAATCAATGCTTTGAAAAAATATTTAACCCTGCGGGTAACTAGAGTCTGTCGGGGAATGCAAAAAAACAGCAAAAATGTCATTCCCGCGAAAGCGGGAATCCAGTTATTTCAATAAGTTATGGATCCCCGCCTTCGCGAGGATGACAAGAAAAGCGAATTCCCCGACAGACTCTAACTATATGGAAGCCGCTGTCTGATGAAAATATCGAGAGGAAAAAATATGCGTTTTCGATTTAGCTTGGGATGTTTGTGTGCAGCTTTGGCGTTTTCTTTAACCGCATCCGCGCAGAGCTTTTGCACCCTGACTGCTCTGATTTGGTGTAAATTCATAGTAGGGGGATGATCCATGACAGGTCGTACAGTTTCTCAAGAAATGTTGCGTCATGAGGATGACGGTATTTTTTTGACGACAATTCTTGCGAGGATTCGTGAAAAGCGCGGGCTGGATTTTTCCGGTTATAGAAGAAATCTGCTTCTGCGGCGGGTGATGGCGCGTGTCCGGCTTACAAAAAATCAAAACTTCGAAGAATATCTCCGTTGTCTCGACAGCGATTCCGGTGAGATAGATAAACTTCTTGATGCACTTACGATAAATGTTACGGAATTCTTTCGCGATCCCGCCGTATTCGATGTCATCGAAAAAAGGGTGATCCCCGAGCTCTTTGCCGGAAAAGAGGGACGCGTGAAAATCTGGAGTTGTGCCTGCTCTTCCGGCGAGGAGGCGTATTCACTCATGATGCTGATGGCGGAGCATTGCAGAACCTCAAAAGAATGCCCCGAATTTTCAATTCTCGCCACCGACATAGACCGACGTTCCCTAGAAAACGCTTTTCACGGGGGCTATGGCAAGGCGAGCTTAAAAAATCTCTCAGCCAGACTCATGCAGATCCTTCAAAAATATTTTCATATTGTGGATGAGGGCTTCAATATTAGGGAGGACATTTCTGTTCCGGTGGAGTTCCGGCATCACGACATCGTCAGCGAATCACCTCCGGGCACCTTCGACATGATACTTTGCCGGAACATGCTCATGTATCTCGATCGCGAACAGCAAAGGCGCGTTCTGGAAAAATTTTATGAGGCGTTGAATCCCGGCGGATTTCTGGTGCTCGGCATCGTGGAATCGACCGGGGGCTCTTTCAAGGAGAGGTTTGCGGAATATGACATCAAATCACGCATTTATTTGAAAATTTAAACGTCTTTTTGGGCATTTTTCTAGAGATTGCGGTTTTTGGATGGTATAAAGATAGGCACTAAAAATTAAGATGTGGAGATTATCTACAAAAAAAGGGGGAGAGGATGATGGGAGAAAATATCGGGTTTTTCAAGGGGCTGCAGGGGAAGCTGCTTCTCTGGTTTCTGGGGATATCGCTCATTCCCCTCATCGTCGTGAGTTTTATAAGCTATCAAAATTCGAGCAAGAGCCTCGAGAAACTGACATTTGACGAACTTGAGGCCGTCAACTCTCTTGAAAGGGACTCAATCGAGAGATTTTTTGAAGAGGCCTTTACCGAACTTTCCGTTGTCGCCATGACGGATGTTACCCGTAATTCATTTCGCAAATTGAAAGCCTATCACGACGCCGGCGGAGCAACCCCCACCGGTCCATTCGATGTCTCTGCCGAGAGGTACAAGGCTATCTACGACGAGATGAATCCCTTCTTTTCGAGTTTTCTAGAAAAGACGAAGTTCTACGACATCTTCTTTATCTGTGCCGACCACGGCCATGTCATGTACACAGGAACGGGAGAGAGCGATCTCGGCACGAATCTGGCGACCGGCCCCTACCGCAACTCCAGTCTCGCAAAACTCTGGAGTTCGATCGTGAAAAGCGGGAAACCCCAGATGGCCGACTACGCTCACTATGAGCCAAGTGGCAGCAATGCCATCTTTATAGGTGAGCCGCAGAAGGACGAAAGGGGAAATGTCTATGCGGTCCTAGCCCTGCAAATAGATGATAAGGCCGTAGATAGGCTGGTCCAGAGTACGGCCGGCATGGGCGATACGGGCGAAACCTATCTGGTGGGGGATGACAAGATCATGCGCTCTAATGCACGCCTCTCTAGGGAATCGACGCTCATCAAACAGTTGGTCGATACGGATGCCGTCAACTTTTTCAAGAAAGGGACGGCGGATCAAAAATTTACAGGGTTCACGATCGATTATCTCGGGGAAAAGGTCTTAAGCGTTGCGATGCCCGTCGGATTGAATAAAAAATTCGGGGCGAACTTCGATTGGCTGATAGTTACGGAGAAGAATGTCGAAGAGGCGTTGGCTCCGGTCAGGGCGCTTCGCAACTGGGTGATGTTGATATTCCTCCTCTCTGCCGGAATAGTCGTGGTGATAGCCCTTATGGTAGCTGCGAGGATAGTGGAGCCGATAAAAGAGGTGGCGGCCGCGACGACGAGGGTTGCCGAGGGAGATCTCACCGTAAGCGTTGCCGCTCGCTCGGAGGATGAAATCGGAATGATGGCGAAGGCGTTCAACTCGACCGTCGCATCTCTCCGAAAGATAGTCTCCGAGGTCCTTGCCTCCTCGGACCGCGTCTCTTCATCCGCGCAGCAGCTCTCCTCCGCGGCGGAGGAAATGAACGCGACGACCGAAGAGGTTTCGAGCACCGTCCAGCAGATAGCTCAGGGTACCGAGACGCAGGCGCAGAGGGTTGACGATACTCAGAAGGTGATGGAACAGATGGCCGTCTCCCTCGCTCAGGTTTCAAAGAGCGCGCAGGATGTCGCCGGACAGGCCGGCAAATCCTCCGAGGCCGCAAAAGCGAGCGGTAATTTTACGAAGGAGACGATCGAGAAGATCGTCGATGTCTCAGGCGGGCTTGTCGGCATAGCCGAGCAGATGAAAAAACTAGGAGAACGTTCCGAGCAGGTTGGCGATATAGTCGATGTAATAACGAATATCGCCGACCAGACGAACTTGCTGGCCCTTAACGCCGCCATCGAGGCTGCGCGCGCCGGTGAATATGGCCGGGGCTTTGCGGTAGTAGCAGAAGAGGTGAGGAAACTCGCCGAGGCCTCCGCAAAATCCGCCGACGAGATAGGAAAGCTCATCAAGGATGTGCAGAAAGAAACGGAACAGGCTGTTACAGGAATAGAAGCTTCCTCTAGGGATGCCCTCATTGTGAGAGAAATGTCCCAGAACGTGGGAAAAAATCTCGAACTCATAATAAAGAATGCCGATCAGTTGGCGATAATGATCGAAGAGGTCGCTGCGGTAAGCCAAGATCAGGCCGCCGGTACCAGCCGGGTTTCTAAATCCGTTTCCGAAATAGCCTCGGTTGCCGAGGAGACTGCGTCTGCTACGGAGGAGGCGAGCGCTTCAACCGAGGAGATGACCGCTTCCATGGAGGAGATGGCCGCCTCCGCACAGGAACTAGCCGACATGGGCATCGCGATGAAAAATCTCGTTGGGAAATTCAAACTCGGTGAGGGAGTTGCTGCCGATGTTCAGAGAAGTTCGTCCGATATCGAGAGAGAAAAGAAATATGCGATCCTCAAAGAAAAGACTGCGGGCATAAAGCAGAAGATCGCGCAGAAATTGAAAAAATAGATCCCGCAGCTATCGCGGATATGGAGGTGGCAAATGTCGCCAGAGGTAAAAAATAATGCTGTCAAGGGCAGCGAGATTCAACTTGTGATTTTCATGCTCGCCGGTGAGCGCTTTGCGCTCGAGATATCTCAGGTGAGAGAGATAATCCGAATGCAGAATATAACGCCCATGCCGAAGGCGCCGACCTTCATTCAGGGTGTCATCAATCTTCGCGGTCAGATAATACCGGTGATGGATCTTTCCGAGAGGTTTTCCATCAGAAAGACCGAGCAAGGAGAAAAATCAAGAATAGTTGTCGTAGATGTGGAAGAAAATGCAATGGGGCTTGTTGTGGACGAAGTTCCTGAGGTTGTGAGAATTTTATCCACCGACATAGAGCCGACGCCGGAGATGCTCGAGAGCCAGATTCACGCGCAGTTCATAAGGGGTGTGGCTAAGCGTGATGAAGATCTCATCATAATAATGGATGCGCAGAAGATACTGACAAAAGAGGAGTCCCGTCAGTTTTCCGCATCAGCTGGGGAATAAAAAAATAACACAGGTGTCAGTAGGAGCCGAATATGAGTGCGCCAAGTAAAATTAAAAATCAGAAGGAAGAGGTTTTTTCTAACGCCTCTGAACGCCGAAAGAGCGCGAGGCTCGATATTCCTATCAAGGTGAGGTATTCGAGCGTGGCTACGAGAGAGAACCTCGATGCGGTCGCCGGCAACATAAGTGCCGGGGGGTGTCTTCTGATAGTCGATGAGGAACTGGGACTCGATTCCGTGGTTGAGATAGAGGTCCTTCTTGGAGAGTCGGAGAATGAAATACTAAGGCTTCGCGGCAGGGTAGTGAGACTCAACTCTTCAGACGGAAAAAAGTTTGAATTCGGCCTCGCTTTCGATGGAATGAGCAAAGAGGCAAGAAGGCTCTTCGCAGATTTCTGCTTCGCGAGGATGTACGAGATGATAGGGCTTCCCGAATGGCCCACGGCGAAGAAATAAAGGCGAATTGTTGATGCCTTCGTTTATAAAATGATAAACTGACCGATCATGAAAAGGGAGATTCGCAATGGCAAAGAAAAAACTCAAAGTCCTTATCGTCGATGACGCAATCTTCATGCGGAGGATGCTTTCCGATATCATCAAAGAGGCCGGTCACGAGGTCATAGGTGAGGCGTCTAATGGTAGAGAAGCGATCGACCTCTACGCGAAGCAGAAACCGGATCTCGTCACGATGGATATCATCATGCCCGAGATGGGCGGAATAGACGCGGTCAAGGAGATCGTAGCGAAAGACAAAAACGCCTGCATCCTCATGGTCAGCGCCATGGGACAGCAGCAGCTTGTAGTAGAGGCGATTCAGGCGGGGGCTAGGGATTTCATAGTGAAGCCGTTCGAATCATCGAGGATCGTAAACGCCATAGATCGACTCGTGAAATAGCGCGTTGTGGAGATTTGAGATGAACGAGCGAATATTTGTAGGAATAGCTAGGATGGCTGTCGCCAAAGCTCCGGCCGTGCTTGAGGCGCATGCCCTCGGATCGTGCCTAGGGGTGGCCCTTTTCGATAACCGTTCGAAGATCGGAGGACTTTTGCATGCTATGCTGCCGAACTCGGATTCGGCTATGAGTAGTGCAAGAAGCAACTCCGCAAAATTTGTCGATGTTGGGATAGAGGAGATGCTCTCTCGGATGATAAAGGAAGGAGCCGTCAGAAAAAATGTCACGGCGAAACTGGCCGGTTGTGCGAATATGTTTCCCGATATCGAGTTTTCAAATATGAGCATCGGGGAGAGAAATCTGGAGTCGGCATTGAGAAAGCTTGAGAATATCGGGATAGAGGTCGTGGCTCAGGATGTCGGCAGTAATTACGGAAGAACAATGTTGTTCGATCTTAACTCGGGGTTTGTGCTGGTTAAAAGTATAGCCCATGGAGAAAAACATCTCTGAGATGTGGAGGTTTTTATGGCTCACAGGATAATGGTAGTGGATGACGCGAGCTTCATGAGGGAACTCATAAAAGATGCCCTGCAAGGCGGCGGCTTCGAGATAATCGGCGAAGCGGAGGATGGTGCCGGTGCCGTTTTAAAATATCAGGCGTTGAAACCCGATCTCGTGACGATGGATATCGTGATGAACAAGAATATGGGGATCGATGCCATAAAGGAGATAATATCAAAAGATCCGGATGCAAAGGTGCTTGTGATCAGCGCCCTTGGAAATCAGGGCATTATAATAGATGCCATCAAGGCTGGAGCGATGGGCTTTATTATCAAGCCGTTTAAAAATGAAATTCTTCTCGAAGAAGTAAAAAGGGTTCTTGGTGAGTGAATGATGACAGAACATAAAATACGCGTAGTCATTGCAGATGATTCCGCCTTCATGCGCAAGAGACTCGTTGAAATAATATCGAGTGCTTCCGATATGGAAATCGTCGCCGTCGCCAGAAATGGCAGGGAGGCCATAGAGGCTGCGCATTCGCTAAATCCGGATGTCATAACCATGGATATCCAGATGCCGGTGATGGACGGGATCGAGGCGCTTGGTTATATAATGAGCGAAGTTCCGACTCCCTGCATCGTCATCAGCGCGTTTGCCACAGATGGTTCGGAAAAAACCCTTCGCGCGCTTGAGTTCGGTGCTATCGATTTCGTGACAAAGCCTAGCGGAGTAATTTCAAAAGATATCGACATGGTGGCCGAGGAGATAATCGAAAAGATAAGGCTGGCCGCGCAGGTGCCAGCCTGGCGACTAAGGCTGGTATATCCTGTCGAGAGAATGGCCCCGAAGCCTTCTACGGTTTTGCTTCCGGAATTAAAAAAAATTTTCGTGGTGGCATCTTCAACTGGAGGTACGCAAGCTCTGGCGACGCTTCTTCCCATGCTCAAGAGGGATATGCCGGCTGCCGTGCTGGTTGTTCAGCATATGCCGGAGGGTTTTACGAAGGGCCTTGCCCAGAGGCTTGATAGGATTTCGAATGTTACGGTGAAAGAAGCTGAAGATGGGATGCGCCTAGTTGCTGGCGAGGTGATAATCGCCAAAGGCGGTTCACATCTCGAACTCGAAGGTTCATTCGATTCTCCTTGCGTGAAACTCGGAGACGGCGCGCCCGTGATGGGACTAAGGCCCAACGCGAATGTTACATTCAGCTCGGTTGCTAGGTTGTTTCGCGAAAGGACTGTGGGCATAGTGCTAACCGGCATGGGCAGCGATGGGACTGCGGGTTCGAGAGAGATAAAGACCGCTGGTGGATTCGTGATAGCGCAAGACGAGGCCTCCAGTATCATCTATGGTATGCCGAAAAGTGTGGTACAGGCAAAGCTTGCTGACAAAGTGGTTCCGCTTCTTAAAATTTCCGAAGAGATGGAAAGACTGCTGAGGTAGATACGGTGCCTGACCAAGCCAAATATAAAAAAATATATCTGCAGGAGTCTGAAGAGCTTCTGCAGCTCCTCAATAAGAGCCTTCTCATTCTCGAGAAAGACGATACCGACAAGGATGCGCTCAATTCAATATTCAGGGCTGCCCATACGCTAAAGAGCATGTCAGCCAGCATGGGATATACACCTGTTTCGGAGCTCTCCCATAAGATGGAGGATCTTCTCTCGGACATGCGTGACGGTTCGCGCCCGATAACCGAAAGCGAGATATCCATACTCTTCAATTCTTTCGATGCGCTCGAGCGAATGGTTCGGTCGATCCACGATGAAAAGGAATTCAACGAGGATATTTCCGGGCTGATTTCGGCGCTCGATTCGTGCCTATCGAAGAAGGTTTCTTTCGAAGAGGAAAAAATAAATGAGGATGTAAGTCTCAATGTCTTCGAAAAGAAGACTCTTGTCCGCGTCACAAAGGACGGCTACTCTTCATATCATTTAAAGATAATACTCGAAAAGGACTGCGTGCTGAAGGGCGTGAGAGCCTTTATGGTATTTCGTTCGTTGCACGATATTGGAGAGGTGATCAAGTCTTTTCCGGACAGCGAGTCTATAGAGGCTGAGAAGTTCGATTTCTCCTTTGGGTGTGTGTTCGTTACCAAAAGCTTAAAAAAGGAAATCAAGAAGAAGGTGATGGAAATCCTCGAAATAGAGGATGTGGTTATTTCCGATATCCAAGTCGATGAATCTTGGGAAAGGGACCCTGTTGAGAGTGGGCCCGAGGCTTTCCTTGGATCATCGCCGATTTCAAGTCCGGTCGATGACCACATGCGCAGGATACGAAGCGTGCGGGTTGACATAGAACGACTGGACCGGCTGATGAACCTCGTGGAGGAGCTAGCGATCAACAAGTTAAGGCTTTCCGATGTTGCGGCGAGATATGACGACTCTGATCTGCATAACATCATAGAGAGCTTCGGCCGTCTTACGGACGATTTGCAAAGCGAGGTGATGAAGTCGAGGCTCGTGCCGGTGGGACAGATCTTCGATCGTTTTCCGAGGCTCGTCCGGGACCTTTCGCAGAGGCAGGGAAAGGTTGTGAGGTTCGAGATGATAGGATCGGATATAGAACTAGATCGTACCGTCCTCGACGAAATAGGCGATCCGATCATCCACCTGATAAGAAATGCCGTGGATCATGGCATTGCCCTTCCGGAGGATAGCGGCGACAGAGGCAAAGCGAAGGAGGGCAGGGTGATGCTCTCCGCGATCCGCGAAAAGAATCATGTCATCATATCCGTCTCCGACGATGGTGACGGGATGGATGAACAGTCGATAAAGAGAAAGGCGATCGAGAAAGGTCTGATCGGGGAGGAACAGTCTGCCCACATGAGCAGCGAAGAGCTTTTTCTTGTCACCGCGATGCCGGGTTTTAGCACCAGCGAATCCGTGACTGATGTCTCCGGCAGGGGAGTAGGGCTCGATGTGGTGAAGGAAAAGACCGAAAGATTGGGCGGTAGCCTGAAGATCGAATCCATAAAGGGCTCAGGTACGAAGATCAGCATGAGGCTTCCGATAACCACGGCTGTAGTTAGGGCCTTGCTCGTAGGCGTGGAATCGAGGGTTTTTGCCGTGCCCGTCTCAGCGATAAACGAGATCGTGGTGATAAACGATGGTGATGTCAATATGTTCGAGAATGTCGAGACGATCTTTCACCATGATAGGGTCATTCCTCTGATTCGCCTCGGCCGTCATTTCAGTATATGTGCGGGCACAGCTCCCGAAGATGCCATCGAAGATGACGCGAAATTTAAAAAGAGAGGCCGGATAAATGCGCTCGTGCTGGAAGACGGAGATAGGCACTTTGCGCTGACGGTGGATAAGCTTATGAAGCAGCAGGATATAGTCATCAAACAATTTACGCGCGAACTCAAAGGCGTGCGAGGGTTTGCAGGCGCGACGATACTCGGGGATGGCTCGGTTGCACTCGTCCTCGATATCTCTTCATTTATATAAAAGGTAAACCAAAAGGGAGGCGGTATGGCTAGGGTGCTTGTGTGTGATGATTCAAGTTTTATGAGAGATACGATAAGCAATATCCTGATAGAGGGCGGACATGAGGTAGTCGGAATGGCGGCCGATGGAAATGCCGCAGCGGCTGAGTTCGGAAAGCTGCGTCCGGATATCGTAACGATGGACATTATAATGGAACCTGACGGGGTTGGGGCGATAAAAAAAATCATGGCCAACGATGCAAACGCGAAGATAGTCATCGTCAGCGTGCTTGAGGGAGGTCAGAGCGGCTTGATAGAAGGGATTAAAGTCGGAGCTCTCGGATATATCAGAAAGCCCGTGGATAAGGAGCATCTTTTAAACGAGATAGACAGGGTTATGGCTCTGTAAGCTGTAGAGCTACTGGACGGAGTCGAAGGCAAAACAGGAATTTATTAAACGAGGTTCTCAATAATGTCATCGAAGAATACCAAAATACTGATAGTTGGCGGTGGCGATGGCGCCGGAAATCTTCTTGAACTATTCGAGGGAATGCAGGGCATTTCTGTCGTCGGCGTCAGCGATACGCGAAGGGACTCTCCCGTCATGCTGGCGGCAGAGAAATTAGGCATCAAGAGCTCTTTGAACGTAGCCGATTTTATAGGCAGGGAGAAAATAGATGTAATAATAGAGGCCTCGGGTTCAAAGGAATATCAAAAGATCCTCGAACAGCTTGCATCAAAAAATACGAAGATAGTGGACTCCCACGCTGCAAAGATCATCTTCGATGTAGCCGCAAAAAAAGAGAAAGGTGAAAAAATCGATCAGTTCGGGATGATCAACAAGCTTGTATCCACGCTCTCTGCAGGAACCGACATCAATAACGTGGCCGTCCTCCTCTACGATGTTTTGAAGGGCTACTATCCAATTGATGTGCTGGTTCTTCTCATAAAGGGCGAGATTCAACATGAACTCATGATAGTTTCCGACTCCGTTCTCGATGACAGATTTGTTTCCCGAATAATCTTGACCATGAAGAAAAGGACTAACGTCGGCGAGGTTATGGATTTCAACCGCAAGAAATTCAATACGATAGCGACGAGCATGTCCAGAAAGGGCGCCCCTTTGCCGCGGTTAAATAACGTTATGGGGTTTCCCCTTTCGGTTGCCGGAAATATCAACGGCTATCTAATGATATCATCCGCGAGTTGTTTTGACTTAACCGATGACGATATAGCGGTGATGGGCGTTTTCGCTCATACGCTTTCAATGTTCGCCGACTATGAGAAAATAAGGAGGCGGATTGCCGATTCCAAAATAAGGCTGGAGTCGATGCTCGGCAGCATGGGCGAGGGTGTCATGGCAGTGAATGCAAAACAGGAGCTGACTCTTATAAATAGGGCCGCCAGAGAGCTCTTAAGCATAAACAAAGCCGGTTATTTCAGGCCCCTGTGGGAATCGATAAATGATCGTCGAATCTTCGATTTATTGAAGGAGCTTTCAGAAACGGGAACGGAGGGATCGACCATCAAGAAGGAGATTACTATCGAGCAATCCGGCGTTCCGAGGGTCATCAACTTCAAGGTAAATCCAACGCTAGACATCGCCGGAAATATCGCGGGCTGGATTTTTCTTCTCTCCGATATAACGAAGGAGAAGGAGGTTGACAGGATGAAGTCCGAGTTCATATCCACGACCTCTCACGAACTGAGAACGCCTCTCACAGCCATAAAAGAATCCATAACGCTTATAAGGGATGGTACCGCCGGAGCGATATCGAAAGAACAATCGAGATTTGTGGAGATAGCTGCGAGAAACATCGACCGCTTGGCGCAGTTGATAAGCGATTTGCTCGATATCTCCAGAATAGAGACCGGCAAATTGCATCTCACTAAATCTTTGGTGCGGATAGAAAGTCTCTTCGAGCAGGCTCGTTCCACCATGGAGCTCATAGCGAAGAATGCAAAGGTTGCCATCTCTTTCAGGATGGACTGCGAAATTCCGGAGGTGATGTGCGATCCGGACAGGATAATTCAGGTCTTGGTGAATCTTTTGAGCAACGCGGTGAAATTTACGCCCGGAGGAGGAACCGTCACAATCTCAGCATCTGTGGTGGATGGCGCAAAGCTCCGAAGACTCAAGGTCAGTCTTGAGAAAATAGCGGCATCTGAAAGATATGTGCTGGTGAGCGTGAAGGATACTGGCATAGGGATAAGCGCCAGCGATGTGCCAAAGCTCTTCAGGCGATTCGGACAGGTGGACGGTTCACTCACCAGAAAGGTCGGAGGGACGGGGCTCGGTCTTTCCATATGCAAGGAGCTTGTGGAAATGCACGGAGGCATCATCTGGGTTAAATCCAGCGAAAGAAAAGGCAGCGCATTTAATTTTATACTGCCGGTTTAAAGCAATGTCTTGGAGACCGACATGCCTATAGAACTTACAGAGATGCAGAAAAGTGCACTTACCGAGGCCGCCAATATAGGCTCCGGCCATGCCGCAAGGGTTCTTTCCGAAATCATGGGCCGAAAGGTAATGATAAAAATTCCATCGATTGAGATCCTCACATTCGAGGAACTCTCGCTAGGGATGAAATCAAAGGGCGATCTCATCGGCGCGGGGATATCCGTCAACGGTGATATACAAGCATCTCTCACATTCGTAATGAAGAAGGCTATTGCCGGATTTCTCTGCAACATGCTTATGCATAAAAAAGAAAGCACATCAGAGCTCTCTTCGGAAAGGGAGAGATCGGCCATCGCCGAGATCGGTAACATAATCACCTCATCCTACATGAGCGCGATAAGCCAGCTCACCGGTCTTAGTGCGGCTATCTCCACGCCGAAAATTTTTCTCAAAGAGGCTGATTTGGCAAAGGCGATCAAAAAAAGTGCAGGAAAAAGCAACTGCTCGGATGGAATGATGTGCGTGAAGACGGTGTTTACACAGATAGAGATGAACGTGGAAGGATATCTGGTATTTATCCCATCGCAGAATTCGCTGGGTGTGATTTTAAATGCGCTCAAGGTATGAAAGGTGCTGCGCGTTAGCGAAAAAAGTTAACCTGTTGAAACGAGGTGAAAGATGGCTGAAAAAAAGATGCTTTCAAATGAACAGATAGACGCTGTGAAAGAGCTGGTTTCCATCGGTGCCGGCAATGCGGCGACAGCGCTATCCCAGATGCTTTCGCGCAGAATAGACATTCGCGTGCCTGTCGCGAATCTCTGCGAGGTTTCAGATTTTTCTGAAATTTTTGGAAGCCCGGAAACTCTCGTGGCTGCCACATATATGCGGCTTCTAAACGATGTGACGGGCGCCATCATGCTCACCTTCGAGAAACAGACCGCGCTCGACATGGCCGATCTTCTCATGGGAAACCAGAAGGGGAAGACGAAGAACTTAAACGACATGGCCACTTCTGCTTTGAAGGAGGCCGGAACGATACTTTCCGGCGCCTATCTGGGCGCGATATCCGAAATATTGGGGATCAAGATACTCATCTCCGCTCCATCCATTGCGATCGATATGGCAGGGTCTATATCAGATGCGGTACTTTCAGAAGTATGCGAAGATTGTGATCAGGCGCTCGTCATAACCACGGAATTTTTTATAAGCGATGAAAAGATACGCTCGTATTTCTTTTTCATTCCATCGCAGGATTCACTCGCAAAGATGATGGCAAACCTCAAGCTCGGTTAGGCAAAGAGATGTCGGAAAATTTTAAAAAGGGTTTTTTCGAGGTACTTGAAAATCTGCATCACAGGACCGGCTTCGACTTTACGCAATACAAGAAAAATACGCTGGAGCGAAGGGTGGGCGTGCGCATGCAGAGGCTTGGCATTCCCGATTATGAGGGGTATGCCGCATATATGCGCGAACATCCGGAAGAATCGCAGGAATTAGTCGGGACTTTGGCGATAAATGTCACCGAACTTTTTAGAAATCCCGAATTGTTCTCCGCGTTGCGCGACAAAGTTGTTCCGACAATAGTGGAGCTCAAAAAACGCAAAAAACATCGTATCATCAGGGTCTGGAGCTGCGGCTGTTCCGAGGGAGACGAGGCGTTTTCCGTAGCGATACTTCTCAAAGAAGCTCTAGGCGGCGAATTGAATAACTTTATCTTTACCGTCATAGCCACCGATATAGATGCCGGGGCCATAAGAAAGGCGCGAAATAAAATCTACACCGAAGACCAAATCTCAGCTATCGGAGCCAAAATAGTCGAAAAATATTTTGTGCGCATTGAAGGCGGGTTCAAGCTCAAAGAGGATATCAAAGGAAGCGTCCGCTTCAGGCAACACGATGTCACCAAGAATGCCCCTTTCAGATATAACGATATAATTCTCTGCCGCAATGTGATGATCTACTTCAACAGGGAATTGCAAGAAGAGACCATGCTGAAATTCTATGAATGTTTAAACCCCGGCGGGTTCTTCATCCTTGGAATGTGCGAGACTCTGGCCGGTTCGGCGGCAAAAAAATACAGAAACTTCGACAGCTCGCTTCGGATATATGCACGCCCGTTGGAGGATAATATATTATTTCCAGAAATGACTGGAAAACTGCCTCAGGAAAGTATAGATCTTATAGTCAAAGGGCTCTTGCCGGGAGGTGAACGGTGAAGAAGAAAATACTCGTAATAGACGACGAGAAGGATCTGGTCGAAATGATCACCTTCAGGCTTGAAGGGTTGGGCTATGAGGTGAAAAGTGCCTTCGACGGCGATGCCGGGCTTGCGATGGCGCGTAGCTTTCTTCCGGATCTCATAATTCTAGATGTCATGATGCCAAAACTCGACGGCTACCGGGTTTGCCGCGAGATAAAGTCTGGGGCAAAGACGAAGCACATACCGGTGATAATGCTTACCGCGCGGGTTCAGCATTCCGATATGGAGACAGGTCTTTCCTCGGGCGCTGATGCTTATATGATAAAGCCCTTCGACAGCGCCACCCTCGTCGAGAAAATAGCGGAATTTTTGTAGGGTTTTTTAGTCTGAAATTGAAATTGTTGAATAGGGTCAAAGGTTGGACGACGATAAAGACAAATTGAGCGAAAGATAACGTGCGGATAGGAATGAAACGAAAATGACCATTTTTGAAAAAATAAATAATCGTGATTGTAGAAAATATTTCAGGTTCGTTTCAATTTTGTTCTTTGTGGCGCTCGTAGTTTTTGGTTCCTGCGGTAAGGGAGGCGAGAAGTCAGAAGATCGTGAGGGAGATGTTTCTTCCTTTCATATCGTGGAGTCGGAAGACGGCAACGTCGGGTTGTCCGTTTCTTTGGAAAGCATCCCGGAAGAGTTCAAACTAGGCGATATTAAGATCGATAGAACCGGTGTTTTCATGGTCGAAAATGCAGTGGTCTTTGATTCGTACAGCTTGAAGCCGGCCGAGTTAGTTTTTAAAAAAGGTCATTTTGCGATATTGATAATTTTGCTTTCCAATATGAAATTTCAAGGTCTGCCGCCGGCATCTTTAAAGCTGGGGCTTGTGGATAACAATCAGGTAATAGAAAATTCGGATATAACATACGATAGCACGGCAAATGCGGTTGCCGGAAGTCTTCCGCGCTTGGGAACGTATGTCCTTTATTGTGACGATTTAGACAGAGACGGTGTTTGTGACTTGATCGATAATTGTCCGGGGGTGGCAAACCACGATCAGGGAGATGTGGATGAAGACGGGATTGGAGATTTGTGCGATCCTGATTTCAACGAAAAACAAAAACCAGCAGAAGAACAAGCCGACATTCCAAAGGATAGCGATAATGACGGCGTTAATGATGAAGACGACAACTGTCCTCTCGTCCCCAATGCCGATCAGGTAGATGCCGACGGGGATGGCATCGGCAATGCTTGCGATGACACCCCGAATGGAGAAGTACCCGGGGAAGATGAAGAAAATTGGGGGACAACCTATTACATAAGGCCCGGCGGTGGAAATGCCGCGCAATGCACGGGACTTGAAAATAACGACTATCCGGGAAATGGCGAAAATCAGGCTTGTGCTTGGAGTCATCCCTTTGTGGCCTTGCCGCCAGAGGGTCCGTCTAAAATAGAGGGCGGTGATCGATTGATCATTGGTGCCGGGAGTTACAGAGTTGGAATCGAAGCTCCAAATACCGATGCCTGTGTGCCGGCTTGGGCATACGAGTGCACAATGAAAAAAATTCCTTCAGGGCTAGACCCGCAACGTCCGACCAGAATCTATGGCGAGGGTTGGGACGGCGGTTGCAACGAGCCTGTTGCCAAACTGTATGGTGTCGAGAGGACAGCCCAGATTTTAAATCTCGACGGAGGTAATAACATAAAGCTCAACTGTCTTGAGCTGACGGACCATTCAAGCTGCATTGAATTTCATGGACATGGAATAGCGGGTTCTCCAGATTGGAAAATGCCCTGTAAAAGAGATGATCCTCCGTTTGGCGACTGGGCCCAGACCGGCATTTACGCGGCCGATTCAAAAAATGTGACGCTTAAAAATTTAAATATACACGGGCTTGCACATACCGGAATAAAGGCAGGAAGGCTTGAAAACTGGCTTATTGAAGACGTTAAAATTGTCGCCAATGGCTGGTCAGGTTGGGATGGAGATATTGAAGGTGATGATTCAAATACCGGAACCATAACCTTTCGCCGGGTTGACATAGAATGGAACGGTTGTGGAGAGCGCTGGCCAGACGGGGAAATTTTTGGTTGCTGGGGGCAAACTGCCGGTGGCTACGGGGACGGTCTTGGCACGGGTGCTACCGGAGGCGACTGGATATTTGAAGATACAAAGTTCTTGCACAATACCTCCGATGGATTGGATCTTCTCTACCATGTTGACGATGGGTCTATTACAATCCGACGCGTCATGGCCGAGGGGAATGCCGGCAACCAAGTCAAGGTTCGCGGAGACGCCACGATCGAAAATACCGTTATCGTCGGCAACTGCGGATTTTTTGCTGGAAAAGCATTCACGGGAAACGTTGATAACTGCAGGGCTCTTGGCAATGTGCTTTCTTTGAGCATCCTTCCGAATACGAAAATTGATATCGTCAATACGACAATCTACAGTCAGGGAGATTGTCTTGTTTTGGCGTCGGAATGTAGCCAAGGGCTGACAGGAGCCGAAAGGATCGTTTCACGAAATAACATTTTCTTTGGCGATACAGATTATCTTCAGCCAGATGAACGAAGCTGTCTTTTTTATAGAGACAATTGCGGAGAGGTGGAATTTAATAATGATCACAGCGTGATTTTCGGCGTCAAGGATAACCCGTGTCCGCTTGGCGCAAACGATTTGTGCGCAGATCCAAAACTTGTAAGTGTGGGCGATGGTGGAGTGTATGATATGAGGCTATCTAATGATAGCCCGGCTGTTGATTCTGGTTTGGCCGTTGGAGCTCCCTGCGGTGAACTTCAGGTTCCTTCAAACGACTATCTCAAAGAATTGCGGCCCAAAGGGGCTGGGGTTGACCGGGGCGCATACGAGGTGAGGTAGCCCTAAAGTTTTTTCGCACAGGAGGCTTGCTCTAACTTCAGCGTTTCGAAAGTTTGGGATGTGTTTGCGTTGGAAATTATGTTTTTGTCGTTTACCGGAAGTCGCATGATCGATTTCGAGTTTCTTATCTGGATATCAAGCCTGGCTTTTGCGGATACGGGATCCAAGTTTAAAAGATTTTGAGCGAATACACGCGAGAGAAATGTGGGATGTCCGCCTTTTCCCTCGAATTCGGGTTTTATCACATCGAGATGTGGATTTTGAAGCGCGGATTCTATTATGGCCGCAACAGTGTCCGGGCTGATTCCAACTGTGTCCACCGGCAGTATAATCACGCCGTTATTGTTTTTCTCGATCGCCTCGGATATTCCTTTTTGAATCGACGAGAACTGTCCCGCCCTCCACGATTCATTAACTAACCACGAAACCTCAAGGTCTGCGTGAGCTTTGATTATCAGGTTTGCATCGCAGCCGACCACCACGACCACGCGCTCGCATCCCGCAGCGTGCAATAGCCAGATTTGGTAGCCAAGCAGCGTGGTTTTTTCGTCTATCTCGATTAGTGCCTTGTGGCGACCCATGCGAGAAGACTCTCCGGCGGAGAGTATTATGCCAGTTATGTTGGTGTTTGTGGGGTGCATACTCTACCTTAAACGATTAGTGGGAAGGTTTGGATTTCGTTCGAAGCTCTATTAGCTGGGCGACTATCGCCACAGCTATTTCGAAAGGCGTCTCGGCACCGATGTCAAGGCCGATGGGTGTCGATACATGTTTTAGCTGATCCTTGGTGAATCCTTCGCCCAGATATTTTCCAGAAAAAAACGCCCATTTTTTTCTGGAGCTTATAAGGCCCAGATACGCCGACGACTTGCCTAGGCAGTATCTTATGATTTCTTCATCGTGGGTGTGCGCATGGGTGATGCATATTATGTGGAGCTTGTCGTGGAATTCTATGGTCGGGAGAAATTTGGACGGCAGTTCGTTTATACGATTTGATGCGCATGCAAAAACCGGCATTTCTATTCTGTCGGGCCTTTCGTCGATTAACGTAACCTCGAAATCTAATTCCGAGAGCATGGGCAGGAGTTTTTCGGCTATATGACCTGCGCCGAAGACTATCATCGGAAGGCGCGGAACTACAGACTCGATGAAAATTTCCGTTAAGCCGCCGCAGGGCTGGATGCCGTCTTCGGTGAGATCGTACTTTTTGCATACGGCCGTCCTTTTGCGAAGAGCCTCTTTAGCATCCTTTATCGCCTGATTTTCAAGTCCGCCGCCTCCTATGGTGCCGTAGATTTCCCCGTCTTCACAGACTATCATTTTGGCGCCGGCGTGTCTCGGGGCCGAACCGTCCACGCGAACGACAGTCAACCGGCAAAAAGCCTTGCCGCCTTCCTTGAGCTCCACTGCTTTATTGTCCAGATTCATGCCCCCTCCGATGCCGGGCATGATAGCTTACCTAGGAATGATTGACAACCCGACATCCGGGGGGTGGCGGCATCAGAGAAACCCCTCGGTCCCGGAGTAAAAAGGGACGGTGCAAGCCATCAGCAGCCACAGGAATATCAGGTGGTGGTTGCTCGGCCGGAGCGATCAATCAGTAAGGTCAATCTACGCATTCGGTTTTTTCTCAAAAAAAGCATGCCGCAATCCCCGGTGGAACAAGTGAAGGCTTACACAGGGCTTTTGCCGGTCTCAATGCCAGCTGTGACAGCACTCGATCTGGTGCAAATGAAGTCCGGAGCGATAGGCCAGGTGATTGACAGCATACATGGAGCGTTGGATTCATGGCTGGGCACGCCAAAACGAGATCAGAAGGAATGCACCGTGACTCTAACTTACAGAGTCAGCTCGGAGCTCGCACCTATTGTGCCACTCAGATTGAAGATTGAAATAAATACACGCGAGCATTTTACATTTATGGGGTTGGTGAAAAAACCTTTGATGGTGGAATCACGCTGGTTTACAGGGCAATCAATGGTTCCAACTTTTGACCTGGATGAATTGCCCGGCACAAAATTGCGTGCACTCTATCAACGCCGCAAAGGCCGGGACTTATTCGATCTCTGGCTGGGCTTGACTTCAGGCGGCGCCGATGCGGCGAAGGTGGTGGACCTGTTTCGTAAATACATGGAGGCCGAAGGGCTTACTGTTTCACGTATGGAATTTGAACAGAACCTGGCACAGAAGATGAAACACTCGGGTTTCTTAAGCGATCTGCCGCCATTGCTGCGTCCCGGCGTTGTTTACAACATGGTGGAAGCTCATCAACTTGTTGAGACGGAATTGATAGCTCGTCTGGGACCACCTGTGCCGACCAGATAGAGTCGATGAAATTTTCCGTAACGCCGATGTAATTACGGGAGGGATCTTTTTCATCCTTCGCATGAATATTTCCAGACATTTGTTTTGTTCCTCGATCAATACCTCAGCTTGCTTCGTCTGCGTTCACGGGGTCAGGACTTCATCGGTCGCGATGAAGCCTATGCTAAGATGGTAGAAGATGACTTTGCGAGCAGATATCATATGCCGGCCGACGTTATTCACGACCTCTGGAACTACGACGGCATTCATCAGGACCTGTGGCTCTTCTACAATATTGGGGAGGAGCTGGCCAACGGCAACAGCTTCCCCAACTGGGTAGAGGGTAACGAGTTCAGAGCGATACGTGACGCAACGGAATACCTGAGGGAACGATAGCTCACTGCGTTCGCCAGTATTGAATAGTTTGGGATGCTCGTTTCACTCGCACCGCATGGGGTATTGTTCCGTTAGTGGGGGCGCGTTATTTCATGCCGAATTCGGGGCGTATCTGCTGCCACGAGGAAAACGCGTTCATGCCCTTCGGATAGCCGCAATAGACGATAAGATGTGTAATGAGTAGATCGACATAGCGATCCTTGTTGATATCGGGCGGAAGCACCTGAACAAGATCGCGCAAGAAACCGCGGGTCTTCTCCATGTTGCCAATGGCCATCTGAGCGGAGAATTTCACGAGCAGCGCAAGCCTATGTCTAGCCGGCGTTTTCTGGGAAACGCCTTTCATTCCCTTTCTGAGGAATTTTTGGACCTCTTCCCTGGTTGGCGCCTTAAAACCGCCGATGCTACGTTCGCGCCATTTAAGGCCCTCTGCCACCGCATCGACGAGATCACTCGAAAGAGGCGAACCCGCCTCGTCCGCCGCAGTGCCCACAAGCTCATAGAGACCTTCGAGCGTCCCGCCGCTGGAGATGAAGCCGTTGATATGGAGCCTTATCTGCGGATATAGCCCCTGCGCCACCAGCGCGGAAACGGTTGCAAGGCTGCGCTCGTTCACGCTCGGCGGACCTTCAAGCGCCCATACTTCACCGTAAGCGCGCAGCATCGCATCCATAGCGAACACAGGACCGGAATTCGTCCAGAGCAGTTTCAGCGCGGGAACGGCCATAGGACCGTAGAGAGACTCCACTATCGGAGGCATCTGTTTCAAATACTGCTCCTCAGCAATGAATCGCGCCGACAGCACCTTATCGGCATTCGATCTAGCCATCGAAACGGATGCGAATTGACAGAGCATGAAAACCGAAAGTGAAAAAACACAGGCCATCTTTATGATTATTCTCATTTTTTTCTCCTCTGCCCGATAGCCGTAGCATAGAACATCAGACGGAGCAAGTAAGGCGGGTTTAAAATATTCTGTCCTTCGTTCCCCGCCACCGGCGGGTATTTTGAAGAATAGCTGACATCGTCGGCATTATAGTTCCGGGGACACGATACTTAATCTCTCGCGTGCCCTGAATTTTGAACAGAAATCCGTCTCCATATCTGAACATGTTGATAATTAAGTATCATGTCCGTACGCAGAACTGTCGAACTAATGGATAGCTATTTTGTCAATGCCGCTTGCATAGCGGGAGTCAATTGTTTCACAAGTTCTGCGTTGTAGGAAGCGGTCGGCATCGGCTTGATAGTTGGATCACCGGTTGGGTTATAACCAAACACATTTTGAGCCCCCGCCCCTACTATCTGCAGCGTTCCGATGGCATATCTACGAGATTCCGCGGCCGGGGTTCCCTCTTTGACCGCGGGATCGACATTCGTTATCAGAATTGAAATTGTGTTATCAGAATTGAGGTTGATCTCAAAAGTTCTGAACTGCTGAGGGAAATCTCTTAAAGAAGATGTTTCAACTTCCCAAAATCCAAGTTCAGGATGACCGACCGGATCGGGCGATATGAAAGCCTTGACCGTATTGAGATGACGGTGCCCGGATATCCACATGAGCAGATTCGGATGGCTTTGAAGCTCAGAGATAAGATTCGGCAAAGTTACGGCGTTTTGTGAATCAGTCCACCAGCCAAGTTCGGAACTGTCCGCTGTAGGCTCAACGGCTATCGGCACATGCGCGGCGATGATCATGAGCTGATCGTTCGCGTCACCCTCTGCGAGTTCTTTTTTCAGCCAGTCCCAGCGCGCCTTATCAAGAAAACCGTGGCCGTGAACATCTGTGGAACCATCATTCTCGATTTGCGTATCGTCGAGCACAATAATTTTTATAGGTACGTCCGACTTTGGTACAAAACTATAACATGCAAATCCTGCTTCCTGACTTGGCTCTATAAGATCGAAACCGTGGCCAACAGGAGTTGAAGTTGTATTAAAAAATTCCTGAATCCATTCCGTTCTTAGAAGCGAACGCCGGTTTGGATCCGCTGAGTTGAACACTGAGCTAATGGTATCAAGTCTTGACAAGAGACAGGTTGTTCGCGGGGTCAATGGTATCAAGTCTTGACAAGAGACAGGTTGTTCGCGGGGTCAAGTCTTGACAAGAGACAGGTTGTACCTTGTGCAGGACTTGTCTCTTGTCAAGACCCCACCGGCATGATTTTCGTGCGCGCGTACACTCCCCCTCGGGCTTGATTCGCTACTCTCATCCTTTGCCCTCGGTCGGCCGGTTCGCGGTACCCACTCGGTCTGCTCGCGGTTACTGTCGAGGGGCGTCAATGCTGGATATTGACGGATATTTCGGGCCATTTTGGGGCCGATTTGCATGAAAAATAATCGGTTGTCTTTATGACCGCTTGACTTGACAGGCACGGAAGCGATATAGATAATGTCATAAAAAGGTATATGTTTTTCTGACATTAAATATTTATGAAAACATCAAATCCCATTGTAAATAAGCTAATTAAAAGGATAAGGGCTTGTGGGAGGGGTGCTGTGTTCAGTAATGCCGATTTTCTGGGGCTTGGTAGCCGGGCGGCGCTGGATCAGGCATTGTCACGACTTGCACGGCAAGAGGTGATTTGCAGACTCGCCCCTGGACTTTACCATTATCCCCGAATCAATCCAAAACTGGGGGGCGTAATCAATCCACTGCCTGACGCCGTCGCCAAAGCGGTCGCCCGAAAGTCGGGGAATCGCATCATTCCATCCGGTGCAATGGCTGCGAACATCATGGGGCTTTCAACACAGGTTCCAGCCAAGGCCATCTACCTTATCAACGGGCAACCCCGGAAAGTTCGTTTTGGGTCCCAGACGGTCATCTTTCGTTCGGCGGCTCCCCGAACGATGGCTGTCAGCGGCAGGGTCAGTGCCATCGTCTTTCAGGCGTTGCGCCATATGGGGCGCGGCAACGTCACGGATTCTATGGTCAGTCAATTGCAAAGGACGCTCTCCGCTAAGGATAAGCGGGTGCTTCGGAAGGACATCTGCCATGCCGCTGCCTGGATGAAACCGATTCTCGTCAGAATAGCGGGCGATGAAGAAGGGGAATAACAATGGACGGTATTGCAAAAATGTCTCCCAGGGAACGAGCTGATGTTTTCGTGGCTTCATCCGGCAGGCGCGGGGGTATTTCAGCGTCGATCATGGAGAAGGATTTCTGGGTCTGCTGGGCGCTCAAACGGATTTTCGTGTCGATCCAGTTTCCACTCCATTTGATCTTCAAGGGAGGCACCTCTCTCTCGAAAGTCTTTCGTGTGATCGAACGCTTTTCGGAAGATGTGGATCTCTCGTTTGACCGCCGGGAGCTCGGATTTCAGACTGAACGTGACCCTGAAAAAGCGGCAAGCGGAAAGAAACAACGGGCGTTGCTCGATCAATTGCAGAAGGAATGTAAGACGGTCATTCGCGATCGGTTCGTTCCTGCGCTGATTGAAGACTTTCGGACGATACTGGGTGATTCCAAGAATGGTGCTGCAACGGCATGGAGCATAAGTATCGATCCCGAAGACAAACAGGCGGTGTTGTTTCACTATCCGCAGGCCGTCGCACTTCAAGGCATTGTGATGCCAGCGTATGTCAGTCCATATGTGCGGCTTGAGCTTGGTGCGCGTTCGGATTCATGGCCTGCTGGCGAACACACTATCACGCCATACTCAGCAGAGTTATTCCCTGATATGTTTACCGCGGCATCGTGCAAGGTAAAAGCGCTTGAGGCCGTTCGAACCTTTTGGGAGAAAACAACGATTCTACACAAGGAAGCCCATCGTTCTGCCCCCTTTAATAAAAAGGAACGCCTTTCACGCCACTATTATGATCTCTATCAACTCTCAAAAACGGACATTGCCAAAAGAGCGTTAAAACAAATGGAGCTTCTTGAACGGGTGGTCGAACACAAAAAAGTTTTCTTCCGATCGTCATGGGCTCATTACGAAACAGCTAGGCCGGGAAGTTTCCGCCTCGTGCCGCCAGAAGAACGCCTTGCTGCTTTACGCGCCGACTATGCTCAGATGCAGACGATGATCTTCGGAGAGTATCCAGAGTGGACTACGATCATCGAGGGGCTGGGAAAATTGGAAAATAAGATCAACAAACTTTGATGATCGCCCAGCTTGCCCGCCGATGTTTTAGTGGCGGGCGCACGTACTCGGTCTGCTCGCGGTGCCCACCCTGCCCGCTCGCGCACACACTCGCCGACACTTCAGCATTATAGGCCCCGCGATGGCGGGGCTTAAAATCTTTGATGGTCGTCGAACACGCCGCCTTATGGCGGCGGTTCTCGTAAGGAAACACAAAAGAAAAGGCCGCCCAAAAACGGCGACCTTTTTCTTTTGTGGGCCCTCCCCGGCGTCGGCGCTCGGATGCCCAAGCGCCGACACTTCAGCATTGTATGGCCCTCCATTCGGAGGGCCCAAACCCGCTGTTGGTCGTCGAACTGTTGCGAAGAAAAGCGCAACTGTTCTCCTCTGAGGAAAACACACAAAAGAAAAAGGCCGCCCAAAAACGGCGACCTTTTTCTTTTGTGGGCCCTCCCCGGCGTCGGCGCTCGGATGCCCAAGCGCCGACACTTCAGCATTGTATGGCCCTCCATTCGGAGGGCCCAAACCCGCTGTTGGTCGTCGAACTGTTGCGAAGAAAAGCGCAACTGTTCTCCTCTGAGGAAAACACACAAAAGAAAAAGGCCGCCAAAAACGGCGACCTTTTTCTTTTGTGGGCCCTCCCCGACTCGAACGGGGGACCACCCGGTTATGAGCCGGAGGCTCTGACCAACTGAGCTAAGGGCCCGGGATTTGTCGTAAATTTGCGGGGCCGACGAGACTCGAACGACAAGTCAGGTTAAGGTTCATTTTGCGGGGCCGACGAGACTCGAACTCGCGGCCTCCTGCGTGACAGGCAGGCGTTCTAACCAACTGAACTACGGCCCCGCAAAATAAACCTTGTTATTTTAGTGCTCCGTGTTTGCCAACAGCCTTATGGCTGTTGTTTGCCACTTCGCACCCTCCTCGCGATGACATCTTTTGTCATGCGATGGTTTTTTAGAGATGCCCCGTTTTCAAAAGAACCCAATCGGAGTCGAGCCTTATAGGGATAAGGCACAAAATTATCAAGCGTTTTTATCGCCTATTAACCATCTTCGATGTGGGCGCTACAGGACTTGAACCTGTGACACCCTGCGTGTAAGGCAGGTGCTCTGCCAGCTGAGCTAAGCGCCCGAAAATGCCGCAGATAACTGCCAATTAAATTGGCTTTGATCAAGAAAAAACAAATCAAAAAAACCAATCATGGGTTTTCACGGGGAACTTCAGAGATCGCCCGGGGCTCCTAGCGACGTTTTTTTAGAGATAATCCAATTTGTCCAATGTGCGCAATTGACAGGCGCAGACCGTGCATTTACTATCTCGCGTCATTTAAAAAAAAAGGGGGATGGAATGCAACTCACTGTTTTAAAAGCTATTTTGCTTGGGGCGATACAGGGCGCGACGGAGTTTTTGCCCGTATCAAGCTCAGGCCATCTAGTCCTAGCCCAAGATATTCTCGGTGTGAACATGGAAGGCGGAGGACTTTTGGCCTTTGATGTATGCCTGCATTTCGGGACGTTAATGGCTGTGCTTGTGGTTTTTCGAAAAGATATCGTATCTATAATAGGAGGCGTTTTTGGCGTATCGAGCGGACAAATATCTAAGGATCCTTCAGTGGAGATCAAGATTTCAAGATTTATGGTCCTTTGGATATTCATTGGAACCCTGCCAGCCGTCATCGCGGTTGTTTTTTTAAAAGATTTTTTTGAAAGCCTTACTACGAATGCAACCGCTGCGGCGGTCATGCTGCTTGTTACCGGAACTTTTTTATGGTTCACGCGCTTTGCTCGAGAAAAAAGTTTTGGTTATGCAAGTCTTGATTGGTGGCGCACGATACTTATAGGTATCGCGCAAGCCTTTGCCATAATTCCGGGCATTTCACGCTCCGGCGCCACGATAAGCGCCGGGATGTTTTTGGGGCTCGACAAATCTACGGCGGCGCGTTTCTCGTTTCTTCTGGCAATACCTGCAATAGCCGGTGCGATGATTTTATCGCTTGGCGATCTTTCGGCCCTCTCCGCTGAAATTCTCTTTGCAGTGACGATCGGCACGATCATTTCGGCCATCGTAGGTTTTTTGTGCATAAAACTTCTGCTCATCATCATAAAGGGCAACCGATTTTCCATGTTTGCGTATTACTGCTGGGCGGCGGGGCTTGCTGGAATAGCCTACAAGATTTTTTCGAATTAAGGCTGGCTTCTGTTTAGGGTGCTTCTAAAAAAAGGAGAGGTGCTGTGATCTACACGATAAAACTATGGCTGCGTGCGATAAGGCCCTTTGCATATCCGGCATCTGCCGTTCCCGTTTTTGTAGGGGTAACAGCGGCTTGGACGGAGGGATACGGTTTTAACTCTCTGACGGCGTTTTTTACACTTCTAGGTGTTCTTGCCGCGCATACCGGCGGTAATCTCATGTCCGATTACTTTGATTTCAAAAAGGGCGTCGATCGAGAAGGAAAGCTGGGAGGAAGCGGCGTGCTGGTGGGGGGGCTGCTTTCTCCTCGCGCAATTTTTATAGGTTCGCTCGTATCGTTTGCGATAGCCGGAGTTGTAGCACATTTCATAATGATTTATGCGGGATGGAAGATAATCTGGCTCGTGCTTGCGGG